>ENA-OWPA01000784-OWPA01000784.1-bioreactor-metagenome-genome-assembly--contig:-NODE-784-length-32410-cov-4.047846_pt1 | contig 32410 bp, 27 predicted proteins | sample MGYA00238139_ERZ651803 | MGnify/ENA primary metagenome ERZ651803 (study PRJEB26909, sample SAMN07631231) | bioreactor metagenome | isolation source: Switchgrass digestor | place: USA: Dartmouth... | reverse complement strand
CCAATATATAGACATTTGATGCTCCGTCAATCTTGGCTGCCTCCTCTATGGATTCCGGCAGGGACTCAAAATAGTTTTTGACAACAAACATATTGAATACGGAAAAAGCGCCGGAAAATACCAAAGCCCATATGGTATTGGTAAGCCTTAAAGAGCGGAAAAGCAGATAGTTGGGAACCATCCCTGGGTGAAACAGCATTATAAAAACGAATATGTACAGAAATATTTTTCTTCCCTTAAGCTTCGGCTTCGACAAGGGATATGCGGCTGTGACGGTAAAAAACATGGCTATGGCAGTGCCCACTACAGTAACAAAGAGGGATACCTTGAAGGAACCTAGAAATTCCGGTTTCTTCAGGACATGCAGAACGGTATCGATCTGAAAATCTATCGGCCAAAAGGATACCAAGCCTGCGATAACAGGGCCCTCTCCACTGAAGGCTTTGGAGACAACATGCATAAAAGGCAGCAGCGTAATCACGCCAAACAAACAAAGGAAAAAAACATTTATAATCATGAAAACCGAAATTTTTCTCGCATTACGTTTGCTCATATTTTCTGCATTCCTTTCCTGTGGATTCTTTACCAGATTCTATACCAGATGCTTTTGCAAATGCTTTTCAGATGCTTTACCATATGCTTTTCCCGGTGGCCCTTTTGGCAAGCTTGTTAGAGCTCAAAACCAGTATCAGCCCAATCAGAGAGTTAAAAAGTCCCACCGCGGTACCTGTACTGAAGTCCATTTTTCCAAGGCCCATCCGATAAACATAGGTACCGATAATGTCCGAAGAAGCATATACTGTGGGGTTATACATGGCGAAAATCTGGGAGAAACCTGCATCCATAATATTTCCGACGCGGATAATAAGCATCAAAATAATGGTCGGCATCAGGCCCGGTACTGTAATATGCCACATCTGCTGAAAACGGTTTGCTCCATCAACTCTTGCCGACTCATAACATTCCTGATCTAATCCTGCTATTGCCGCAAAATATATAATGGAACTCCATCCTACTTCTTTCCATGCATCCGAAAAAACCAAAACTTTGCGGAATATATTATTGTCCATCATAAACTTGACCCTCTCAAATCCCAGGTCTGTAAGTATTGTGTTGACCACCCCGGTGGAGCTGAGCAGTGTGACAAATATTCCGGCAACCACAGCCCAGGACAGGAAATGAGGGAGATATACTATAAGCTGCAATCCTTTCTGAAACTTCACACTTTTTACCTCATTGAGAAAAATCGCAAAAATTATCGGGAGCGGAAAAATAAAAATAATCTTGTAGGTGCTGATGATTAAAGTATTCCTTAAAGCTCTCAGAAAATCATCCCGGCTAAAAACATTGATGAAATATTTCAATCCCACCCATTCACTGGCGCCGATGGATTTCCACGGAGTTTCCCCGGCAAACATGTTATAGTCCTTGAAAGCCAAAGTGATCCCGTACAATGGGATAATATTGAAGATGAATACAAAAATCAGGGTTGGTATCAATAACAAATACAAATCATAATTTTTTATAAAGTACCGCCCAAAGGTTTCTTTCTTCTTTTGCACTGCTTTTTCACGGGTCTTGGATACCGATAAGTCAGGAGCAATTTTGTTCATATGTACATCCCTCTTGTCATTATTGTATGTTTTTGCTAACATTATCTTATAAAATAATACAGGCATTTTACAATGAACTGCTCAAATAAAGATTTATAATTTCTTGCTGTTTTACATAGGCTCTTTGGGATGGATTTATAAAATATTGCGATTTTTTATAAATTTTTGAGTTTCGTTTTTTGAGTTTCTTTATTTCTGATATAAAGGGGTGCAGAGGCAATACATGCTAAAAATGTTACTTGTAGAAGATGAGCCTGCAACAATAGAAGGTATAAAATCTGCTATTAACTGGCCGATGATCGGCATCTCCATCTGTGGTGAAGCAACAAACGGCCTGGAAGCGATTCAGATGATTGATGACCTGGAACCGGATATTATACTTTGTGACATCCGGATGCCTAAAATGGACGGAATTTCACTTATCAACCAGATACAGCCCCGCCACCCAAATATAAAGGTTATTTTTTTGAGCGGTTATTCCGACAAAGAATATCTCAAAAGTGCCATACGTCTCAACGTCGTCGATTATATCTACAAACCCTTTGAACTGGGCGAACTCATACAAGCCATAGAAAAAGCCAAAGCCGCCTGTAAAAAAGAGCATGATTCCGAAAGTGTCTCAGAAGACAATGACATTGCATTGAATATTATTCAAAAAGGCTGGGCTTCTGCATCATCCTTGAAGGATATTCCGCTTGATCTGGACGAATTAATGGCTACAATAATAATCCACTTTAATTCCGGCATAGAGGTTGCATATGAGACCGAAGCTTTCACCATCAGCCGTTATTTGCCTGAATTTAAGAGAGCTTTTTCACAAATTTTCAACAACCGTTATATCATCTCCTGCATAAATAATGCATATATCCTGCATGCCAATGTACCCACGAATTTTGCATCGGACAAGAGCCTGATAACACAGCTTAATGAGCTCTTTGCCACCGTTAAGAATTTTTCCGGAGCCATTGCTGTCGGCATAAGCAATCCTGTACCGTCTTTTGAGCATCTGAGAGAATCTTACCATCAAGCCAGAAATGCGGTATTATCAGCTTTTCTTATAGGATATGGAAAATTGATTTTTTATAAAGATCTGAGCACTGCTGTTTTTACACCTCGCCGGGATCTGGAAGAAATGTTTTTCAACCCGATAAGCAACAACAATATCGCTTCTTCTATAGACTTCCTGGAGGAGTATGTATCATACATGAGGAGCTGCCGTCCGGAGGATATACCTGCCATTAAGGATGAACTGGCAGCTATAGCCTTTCAACTGAATCAAAAGTCCAAAAAGCAGGATCACATACAGAGAAGATTCATTACAGAAACCATCAACTATGCTCTGGAAATAGAAGATATAAAACAGTATCTGCTGCAAATGCTGGAGCAAATTCAGGGTGAGATCAACAATCTGGACAATAAAGGGCGCATTATTTTTGATGTGGAAAAATACATCATCCAAAACTATGACAAGAATCTTTCCATCAACCAGATAGCTGAGCATGTATATCTTACTCCGACATACCTTTGCCATCTGTATAAAAAAACTACCGGCAGGACATTGAACCAGTTTATCCTCGATGTGAAAATGAATAAATCAAAACGCCTGCTTACGGATACAACATTAAAAATCAGTGAAATAGCTGAAAAAATAGGATATACCAACCAAAACTATTTTACCAGGACCTTTACCAAGTATTTTGGTCTAAACCCGACCACTTTCCGCAATAAGTTCTTGTGACATTCCAGGACTCTTACGGAGCATTATTTTTGAGGTGAGATATATGATCAGAAATCTGCTGGATTCCATTAAAATCATATATAAGAACAGCTCCTATCAAAGGAAGCTGGTAATATCTTTTTTTCTGTTGATTTTGCTTCCCCTGATAATCCTGTCGGGATTTTCCTATTACCAAAATAAGAAGATGATAGAAACCCAGTCCATAACTCTGTCGGAGTTGTATCTCCGTCAGGTGGAAAGCTCCATCAATGCCCGGCTGAGCGAGCTTGCCAATACAGCAAAAGCTCTTTCCATGAATGCGGCCTTAACGGACATACTGAAAAAAGATCCCTCTCTAACACCTATAAATGAGCAGATTGAGGATTTGCGAAAACTTGATGTCACCGTTTCCAGCTACCTCTCCTCCCCCGCTGTTTATAACATCCGCCTTTATGTAGACAGCGGCTTCCTTTACAGCAACAGAAATGTGATAACATATAACTTGAACAGCATTGCAGATGCGGAATGGGCCAAAATTCTGAAGGATTTCTACTCAGTAGTGTATTTCACGGAACCTTATGAATTCAAATACATACTATATGATACAAGGCGGATTATATCAGCAGTGGTGCCAATCCGCAGCTCCAGCAATTTTGAGAAAATCATCGGAGTTGTATGTGTGGACATGCTGGAAGAGGATCTCATAAATATGATGATGGTTGCTGATTATACATCCAAAAGCGAAATTCTGATTACCAACAGGAATTATGATCCGTTGGTTGCATACACTACCATCGGCAAACCCCATCTGGAATCCGTGAAGGATATATTCCGGAATAATACCAGGATAAATGCCGTACCTGTGGTATCCGTTGTTGATAACAATGTTATAGGTATCACCCCTTTATGGAATACATGGAAGCTGGTTTCTATCGCTTCCATGGAAGATTTGCTGGCTGCCCAGTCCGATTTGCAGCTGCAATTTTTCTTATTAATAATTCTGACCACCCTATGTGTCTATTTCCTCGCCAATATATATGGTAGATACAATGCCAGACGGATCAACTCCCTGGCAAAGCAGATCCGGGTTGTGGAGAGTGGCAATTTCAATGTCACCTGCATTGTCGACAGCGCCGACGAAATCGGTGAGCTACAAACCAGTTTCAACTATATGGTGCGGAAAATCAATTCCTTAATGAAGGAGCAATACCTGCTGGGAAAAAACTTAAGCACCATGGAACTGAAAGTCCTGCAGGAGCAGATCAACCCCCACTTTTTATACAATACACTGGACCTCATTCTATGGACTGCAAAGCGCAATGATATGGAGCAGGTTTGCGATATCGTGATAAAGCTGTCCAAATTTTACAGGATAAGCCTCAACAATGGCAGTGACTATATAGATCTGATTAATGAAATTGAACATGTTCGTTTATATACTGAGCTTCAAAACCTCAGGTTTTCGAAGAAGATAAATCTAGTTACAGATATCGACACATCCTTGGAGAATTTCAAAATCATGAAGCTGCTGCTTCAACCCATAGTGGAAAACAGCATCATCCACGGAATTACCAATTCTGACGTGGAACAGGGTGAGATTCATATTTCTGCATCCTTTTGTGACAATATGGTCAGGATAACAGTTACCGATAATGGGATCGGCATGAGTCAAAATACCATTTCCCGCCTTATAACCTACGGCGAAATCCATACGGATAAAGAGTATAAGGGCGGTTACGGCCTCAAGAATGTCATAAACCGGCTGAAGCTCTACTACGACAACCAAGCCCAGATAACCTTTGAATCAGTCCCCGATCAAGGCACTAAAGTGAGCATCCTGATACCTTACGGGGGATATCGCGTAGGGAATGATCCCACATAGAGGACAATCCTTCTTTTATTGGGTTTAATTATTTAGAAGATAATTGCAAGGGAGCGTCCCTTCCTTTTTCTTTTCACTTTTTGTTGACTCGGGTTCATCCTCCAGTGGTATTATTAATATATTAATATAATCAATCGAAACAGGGGGAATCGGTATGAAGGTCATATTAGTCAACGGCAGTCCCCATGCGAAGGGCTGCACATTTACAGCTTTAACTGAGGTCGCTGAAACTTTGATGGAAAACGGCATTGAAACGGAGATCATGCAGCTTGGCACCCAGCCGATTTCAGGTTGCCTGGGCTGTGGCAGCTGCATAAAAACTGGCAAATGCTTTATAGATGACGTAGTTAATGTATTCTTAAGCAAAGCAGGCGAAGCAGATGGATTTGTTTTCGGATCTCCGGTTCACTACGCGGCAGCATCAGGTCATCTGACCTCATTTTTAGATCGGGTCTTTTTTGGTAAAAGCGCTCTGTTTGCGTACAAACCGGGTGCAGCAGTTGTCAGCTGCCGAAGGGGCGGCGCTTCTGCAGCCTTTGACCAGATCAACAAGTACTTCACAATAAACAACATGCCGGTCGTCTCATCCCAGTATTGGAATCAGGTGCATGGAAATACGCCGGAGGAAGTGAAGCAGGATTTGGAAGGAATGCAGACCATGCGCACCCTTGGAAGAAATATGGCATGGCTTCTTAAATGCATCGAAGCCGGCAAAAAATCAGGTATCCCTTTGCCTGAACGCGAACCTAAAATAAATACGAATTTTATCCGATGATCCGGGATGTTTTTGCTTTAACTAAAATTAAGATTAATTTCATTGAGCACTCTTACTACAAGTTGGAGCAAATAATTAAGTTAAAAACAGCTGTACATGATAAATAACATATCGTGTACAGCTGTTTTATATTGCCCAAAGCATGGTGACAGAATTTCTATTGCAGTATTGCAAGTGCCGGGAAAACGCTGTTTTTTATTTTATGTCATCGCTTCTCTGCCGCATCTTTTTTGGTCTTATGAACTGTGCCAGCCGGATGCTGCGGTGGTGCATAGATTGAGTACAATTTAAGCGGTCTGTTGCCTGTATTTATCAAATTGTGCCACTTGCCGGCAGGTATGATGAACACATAACCTTCATACACTCTTCGTTGAAAGTCCAGCCTGTCTTTACTATCACCCATTCTAACAAGCCCTTGACCTTCTTCGATGCGTATGAACTGGTCGAGGTTGGGGTGGACTTCCAAACCTATGTCTTCACCGACATTGATGCTCATCAAAGTCAGCTGCAGATGTTTTCCTGTCCATAAAGCAGTGCGGAAATTGTTATTTTGCTTAGCTGCCTCTTCAATATCAATTACAAAAGGTTCCGGCCCATAATCCTTTAATGTTATTGGAGTATAAGTACCAGGCATAACATTATGTTGAGGATATTGATCAGGTAACTGATACATAAAACCTGGGTTATACATCAAGGCATTGGAAAAATACGGGCAATCATACATGCTATAAGAACTATACATATTGGGGTTATATGCCGGTGTGCTGGCGTAATATGGACATTGATACATTCCAGGGGCATTATTCATATCACTCACTCCTCTCATAATTTTTTAGTATTATCCTATGCTTTGCATTAAAAGGATGTGATTTGATGCTCTGGTATCATTTCCATGAACAAAGATCCAGATCATGTGCTCCCTTTATGTGTTTTTGAGGTTTCCACAATTCGTGGGTTGCAATAATACTCCTTTTTCTTGCCAAATAGATAAGCTTAAAACCTATTGAAATGTAAGAATATAGAAGTATAAAATAAAGTTATGTTTTAACAACATGTATTTGTGATTGCTCGTATTAGGCAACAGAATATTCATAAAGGAAATGGAGGAACGTTCATGCATAAAAAAATACTGTGTGCGATATTGGCATTCTGCTTGTTTATATCTTCCCTACCCGTCATGACATCAGCTTCGGCAAATGCTGACAGGGACTTGCACTTGGTCACATCCTATTGTCCCGACAATTACCTGGATCTGAGAATCAAAGGCGAAAAACTCATCGTCACAGGTGTACTGTCAACAGGATTCGATTCCCCGTTCTGGGCAAAAATGGGAGTTAGTTCCAAAAATTCATTTTATACTGATGAAGCAGAGTATGTAAATATTACACCTGGTAAAACCTTTTCCACAGAAATCTCACTCAGTTCGGTCACAGAACCTGTAAGTTTTGTTGTTTATACAAACAGTGAAAGGTATGGTACATATTGGAGTTATATCTGGCACAGCATCTATATAGAACCGGATGGTGCCGGAGGATATAGGTTTCAGACCTCACCCGTTCTGGAAAACAATCTGGAGAAAGAGAGCTATTGGATCAACCCTGGCAGATACCTTGGCAGCAAGAGCAGCCAGAGCAACTCTGCCGACTATCTTACCGGCTATCTTAACAACAATCTCGATGAAGAGACATCCAAAAAGATCCAAGCCCTTTCGGATGAAATTGTCCAGGGTGCAAAAAGCGAGTATGAAAAAGTCTTTTTGCTCTATAAGTGGGTTGTAGAAAACATATATTACGATTATGACGCGTATTACGGGACTTCTTCCATAAACACTTCAGTTTCCAGCATACTGGATAATCGCCGTTCCGTATGCGAGGGGTATGCCAATATGCTGCAAGCTTTGATCCAAGCCCAGGGAATACCATGCATCAAGGTTAGCACTTATTCCTTAGGTATAAGCACGACCGGTAAATGGACCGACAGTTATATTGCCACCAACAGTTCAAATCATGCGCATAACGAGGCTTTTGTGGACGGCAGATGGATCGCTATGGATGCAACGTGGGATTCCAACAATAGGTATGAGAATGGCAAATATGAAAAAAGGGATGCAAATTGCTACCTCTATTTCGACATTACGCCGGAAGTCCTTGCCAGTGACCATAAGATTATTTCCCGCCCCAAAGCCTCCGAAGAAGATACTCCCAGCTCCTGGGCCCAGAAAGAAGTCTTTTCCGCTATCTGTGAAGGTTTGGTGCCTGCAGCGCTGCAGGGTAGCTATCGTGAAAGCATCACTCGAGAAGAGTTTTGCACTCTCATCATGAACATGCTTTGCAGAAAAAATGATATGAATCTGCATGAATATCTCAAATCGAAAAAAATCAAGCTGAATCCCAACACCTTTACTGATACCTCCAATGAATACATCCTGGCAGCCAATGCGCTTGGTATCGTAAGCGGTCGAGGGAACAAGCTGTTCGACCCGAGGGCGCATATCACAAGGCAAGAAGCTGCTGCCATGCTTGCCCGTGCAGCAAAGGCCGCAGGTATTATATCTCCCAATAGTGAGGCTGTTTTCTTTGTCGATAGTGATAAGTTTGGTTCATGGGCTGCAGATTCCATAGCATTCATCACTGCACTGTCCGGCAGCTCCGGCACTCGGGTTATGGGTGGAACAGGAAACAACAGATTTTCTCCTTTAGACACCTATACCCGGGAACAGTCCATTATGTCGGTCTTACGCCTGTATGAGTGCATGTGATCATGAGCAAAATATTTTACACTTAACAGTTTTGCCTTGGTAAATACCGGCTATCAAGGATATTGAATTACATGTAAGGAATATCACTTCTTGATAACAAAGAATAAGACTATCCAGTGGTAATTTTGCTGCCGGATAGTCTTATTCATATATGTACTGATTTATTTACTTTGCTGTTTTATTGATAAAATCAACTTCATACAGCTGCTCACCGAATTTTCTTTCGTTGTCAATAATAGTGCCCTCTGTGAGGGTTATGCGCAGAACGATTGAGTCGGGGTTGTCTTCATCGCCCACTTCATCGAACCAGTCGAAGATTTTTTTAAATTTCGCTCTGATTTCCGCATTCTTCTCATCCTTGACCCAACCGAGATTCTCGGCCTTGCCGTGGAAAGCGAACCAATCCAGACCAGCGACAGCAACCTCGTTGTTTTTCTCAATTTGCAACATTTTATTCTTCTTTGCGTCCGTAGAAACATAAAATACGCCGTCTTCATAATAAGCACAAACCATACGGACAGCAGGACGTGGATTTCCTGCTGCGTTGGGTGTCAGTGATATTGTCGCAAGGGCAATAACTACTTCCTTATCATTTCCACAGCGTTCCTCCATAAGTTTCATCGCATTTTCAAACTTGCTCATTCTAGATCTCTCCTTTAAATATATTTAATTTATGATTTAATTAATTGTCCAATTTTGCTATTTTCCACTTTCCTTCTCCTTTATAGGGAATAGTAGATCCAACTGCAAATAACTCATTTCAGCATCATGCTTCAGGATAAAATTATAGAGATTCAGCGTTTCTTCCAAACCATAGCCATAACCTGTTTCGGCTGATTCCCACCGTGGAGATCCCCAGTCACTTTCATATTTATCACTCGCATCAACCCATTCTTTAAGCCGCCGCCAATCCTGGAAGTCCCACTCCCTCAAAACATGAGCGGCATATAATCCACCTTTGAACTCTCTTTTTACTAACGGTGCAGGTATCTCCATATTATCAGGAATAGACACCCATGCTTCATGTCCATGCACGTTTTCGCCATGTTCCGGTGAAACCACCGTGAAATTGTAGTCAAAACCTCGGGCGTCGGGCTTGATTTTTAGCAATCCGCTCTCTTTTATAAACTTGTTTAGCATGTCCGACGCCTTATCTACACTATCTTCTCCAAAAGCGAAAGCGGCAGCCATAGTCATTGGCGGCAAATACACAATCCGCACATCCCTGTCCTCCAGTTTCATCATTTCTTCATTAGCTTTGTTTAACTCTTCCATGGATAAATTACCCCTCGTTTCTTTGACTAGATTATCCGAAAAAGAAAGGGAGCTAATAACTGAAAATACAGCTTGGTCTCCGAGAAGCTTTAAATTCATGTCAGCTTTTTCATTGATCTCTTCTACAAAACGTGCCAATATGGATTTAATGGTAGCCAGCGTTGTAATTTCGCCATCTATTTCACTTATTTTTTGCCTGAAGATTTCCACTGTTTCTGCTGCATCGTAATTGCTAAGGATTCTTATGATTTGCTTCACGGGAACGCGCAGCTTGCGCAGGATTATGATTTGCTGCAGACGGTTTATAGCCTTTTCATCATAAACCCGGTAAGCATAATCTTCCATCCGCAGGCTTTGAATTAAACCAACTTGCTCATAATAGCGCAGCATTCTCGTGGAAACTCCGTAACTCCTTGATACCTGGCTGATTGACTGTAGTTCCATATCATTACCTCATTTCTTTCCCTTGTCTTTGATTATAAAGTACGACACGGTGTCAAAGTCAAAAGTTTTTTGCAAGTTTTTGAATTTTTTCTACCTAAAACAGATCATAGGATTTAATATGTTACTTTTTGCTCGATTGGAAGCATTTGAAAAATTATAACACAAACGTATTATGCAAACAATAAGCTGATGTACAGAGGTTATGAATGCTGCAAAAGCACTCCTACCTTCCCTGCCATCAGCTATTTCACCTGCCATTAGAGGCATGCAAATAACAACGATTGGGTAAAAAAATGACCGAGCAATTAAGCTCAGTCATTTTCCGCATTTTCTTCCTCTTCCTCATCATTACCCTCTGCGTATTCCAAAATATCTCCAGGCTGACATTTTAATGCCTTACATATTCTATTGAGAGTTGAAAACCTTATTGCTTTTACCTTTCCGGTTTTAAGATTAGACAGATTTACAATTGATATCCCAACCTTCTCTGACAAGTCATTAAGAGATATTTTCCTGTCTGCCATCATGCGATCCAGTCTCACGATTATTGCCATAAAACCATCCCCTATACTGTTTCATCGTACTCATGCTGGAGGTAGCTACCGTACTTAAATATACCACTAAGTATAATCATCAGAATTCCAGCAAATACTAGAATAAAGTTTCCGGTGTAATTTACACTTACATTTTGAATTTTTAATGTATCTACAATTGTCCTGGCAACAAAAAACTCAGCTGCAGGTATTATGAATGAACCAAAAATAAATACTACACCAATTATTGATATTCTCTTTGAATTTTCTTTTGCAAAAGGTTTATTCTCTTCTACAGATTTGAGGATGAGGACTAACTGCTTTAGCGCTGGAATTGTCAAAAAAGATATAACCGCTGCCATGATTGCTATTGAAGTATAAACATTTTTCAAACTCAACCCCATTAATGAAGCATCTTTAAGGTTATATTCAATCAAACCATCAACAGTAAAGCCAATATTTCCGATTTTTTCATCATTTAACACAAAATGTGAATCGGACATAAATGTGATAACCAAAGCAGTAATTAGTGACCCTATGGCCACAATAATCGCTGCCCAGTAAAATACATTCATAACAATCCTCAAACTATGGGAATACCTTTTGATTCTTAACATATCAGATTTGTAATTCATACAGATACCTCCTGAAATTTGGCTGCAAACATTTGATTTTCACTTTGATTATAATTAAATATTTTATCCATGTCAATAATTTTTTAATGATAATCGTTAAATTTATTCGCATATCATTATATTATGACTTTTGAGTTGCTTAACTGATTAATGTGCAGAATACCCTATAAAAGTATGTGCAAATACTACCTGTAGAATTATGGTAAAATATAATTATCTCAAAGGAAGTATCCTGTTGTGTATGTATTTTATATTGAGCAGCACTTTATAAAGTTGAAATTAATAATAAAACAAGGCTTTCGCCCTGCTCTTGCAAAGGATAATTGATAAAATAACCATGAAGTTTCAGATCCAACCGTCATCAATTTCAACCTTTAGTACCTGCCCGGTGACCGCATTAACATGAACTTCATATATACCTGATGGAGTACGTATGTCAATTTCATAAACCAATATACCATTTTCATAGTCCAATTCTACTTTTATCACTTGACCAGGAACTTGCTGCAAAGCAATTTGAATCGCTACCTCGCTGTTAATCCGGTAGCTCCTCCAATAAGCATCCCAAAGCCTGTAATACATATTATTGTTGTAGCCATTGTTAAACATAAAATAAACCCCTCAAAAAATATTAATTCACATTATCATAATATTTATGAGCTTCTAATGTGTTACCTGGTATATGTCATCACCTATTATTTATAGGCTTTTTCTTCAAAAGAAAATGAGATTCTGCCTCCCCATATTTTTCAAAGCCAATCTGTATCCGTTTCATTTTTGATAATCTGTCTAATCTGTAGACCAACAAACATCTTTGTGGACATAGTATTTTGAAATTTGAGCTTAAATCTTTTTAGTAAAATTTTCTTGATTTTTTCTATAACATAGTGTATTATTAATATATGAATGATTGTTCATATGAACATATATAGGGAGGAATCAATATGCGTATAACTGATATTATTTCCTTAATATTACTAATTACTTTTGGAACCGGATATATCTTAAAGTTGGTACTATTAAAACAAAGGAATAAAATTAATGCTAATGTATTGGCAAAAGGGAGCAAAGATTTTTCAACTTATAGTGCGGAAATGTTTGTTAGGGTCTCAAGTTCATTGTGGTTACTGACTTGGATATCTGAAATATTTTTTCATATTCAAATATCCTCTCTTATTGGTTTCTTGTTCTTTAATGACTATACGACATTTATAGGCATTATAATAACAGCTTTAGGAGTAGGTACATTTATTTTAGCAACTATTTTTATGAAAAGCTCTTGGAGAGTAGGTATAGATAAAAATACAAAGACAACTCTTGTAACTGAGGGTATCTACAAATTTAGCAGAAACCCTGCTTTTGTAGGTTTCAATTTGATGTTTTTGGGTCTATTTGTTACTTATGCTAACATATTTACCTTAATTATTTTGGTCATTAATGCGATTGCCTTCCACTTATTAATTTTGCAAGAGGAAAAGCATCTGCTTGCTATGTTTGGTGATGATTATGAGAGGTATAAAAGAAAAGTTCCAAGGTACTTTTTAATATTTTAGAATTTGACTATATTTATCTTGTGAGGTTTAAGGGTATGGAAAGTTATGCTTGAAGCGTTTTATAATACTAAACTATAGCAAAAGAAAAAGACCCTGCTTTATATTAGCTACAAGGTCTCTCAATATTTCCATTATCACATAATATAATATTGATTACTCATCTGTGATACTCTGGTCAAATTCAGGCTTTACTTTTTGCTGGCTGCAAGCCTAATAAATCCAACATATTCACCTGCATCCTTTTTCAGAATAGCAGTATCCTGTGGCCAAGGATTTTTGCCAGCCTTATCTTGTGCTTCCTTCCATTTAACATACATCATGCAGCCTTGCGGCATTGTGTCAGCAACCTTAATGTCAACCAAACCTGTTCTTTCCCACAGCTTTTTCCACCAGCCAACCGTATGCCAACTCCAGCAGTCCTGCCCCCAGAAGTCTTTTAAGTGCTCCGGAACACCATCTGCAAAGTCTTTCATAAGTCCGGGCAACACAACACCCAATATTCCACCTGGAGTTAAAAACTTCAGCAGATAATTCAGGTACAAATCATCTGTCCCAAAATAGATATAGGAGTCAACACATACAGTTGCGTCAAAGAAATCTTCAGCAAAGGGCAAATTCCTTGCATCGCCAAGTATGGGGTAGATTTTTTTATCAAGGCCTTGCTGTCTTATTCTGTTGTAAGAGAATAAAAATTAACAGAAGTTTCTTGAAATATAAATCATTCTATTGTATCGTAAATATATCAACAAGCTGGCCTGGGAGGTAATAATTCAATGAAAAAACTATTATTATCAATTCTGTTTGTTTCTATGATTTTTGCTTTATTTGCACAAATACCTGCATATGCGCTCGATACAACAACATTCACAATTGAAAATAGAACTGGTTTTACCGTAAGATTGAAATCAAACTCTTTAGTTTTTACCTATGAAGTCCCAGATGAAATTGAATATGAGAGTGCCGTCATTAGTTTATATAATGGCCAAGCAGAAGTTTATTCAGCGGCTTATGATATCGATAAGATTAACGGAGCAAAAATCGACTTAACCGGCTTTGCAGATGGTTTGTACAGGATGGAGGTTATCTATTTTCCTGTAGGTACAGCAGAACTTATTGAGGCTATGATGATTTTTAAATCGGTAGAATCTTCCGTTATCCTGGAAAATGAGGAACTATATCAGATACGTTCGTATGAAAATGATGATGGCTTCGGATATAGTATGGAAAGGCTAAGAGCCTGGGCAAATGCCATAAGGTCAAATTTAAAAATTAAGGACTATGACGGAGACGGTAAACCGGACAAGTATAGCCCTTACCTTTTTTCTTCCTATGAAGAGGCTTATGAAGAAGCTTACCACACTGTTTTTTACATGCTTAACAGTGGCGAATCCCTATTAGACTATCTCAATGTTCCCGAATATATTAAAATTACCGGTGGAAAAGCAAGCTTTAATTTTAATGATGCATATTTCACCCACATGAAACGCTTAGAGAATTTAAGAACTGACGAATATGCACTTGATTGCTACAAGAACAAAGGGATACTTACTGACCTGAAATATGCTGATGTAGTTAAACAGGCTCAGATTATAACAGACGGAATATCCGACGATTATAAGAAAGCAAAAGCCATACAGCAGTGGGTTACCCGCAATGTTATATATGATTTTGGAGTTATGGTAGGAGCTACCTCTGTATATGTATCAGCTCCCGATGTATTAAAAAACAGAGTGGCTGCATGTGAAGGATTTGCCAACTTAACAGTGGCACTTTTGCAAGCTGTAGGTATCCCGGCTAAAAAGGTTACAGGTACTGGAAATGGAATACCCCACGCCTGGACCGAGGCTTTTGTTGATAACAGGTGGGTCTTCATTGATTCAACATGGGGTGATATGTATTTTGATATGCCACCAGCACTGTATTCAGCATCGCATCTTGCAGAGGGTGTTGATTATGAAATCGCTAAGGACAAAGAATTATGGGATGGCACATTATACTTTTTTGATATGAACATAGGTAAAGTTGTTAAAGAAGTAAAGAATTTCCCCTTGAACGGATTAGTAACATCAACCTATGGTTTCGATATTAATGATTTATATTTTGATCCTGCATGCACAAAGCCGTTCACTCTCGATACGCTCAAAGTCGATTCATTAAATCGTACCATATTTGTAAGTAGGCCAAAAGATTGTACAGTCGCCTTTCATATCCAGCTGGATAACGAGTATAAGTCACTGGTACCCTATGTTATAGGTACAGAAGGCGATGATATAATCAGTTCTGTGACTGTACCTTACGGCTCCAAGATAACACCTCCCAAACCGCCTGTTAAGGACGGATACACTTTCATTGGCTGGTATGACAGCATTAATATTGAAGATGCAAAGCTATGGGATTTTGAAAAAGACATAGTGACTGAGGATATGATGTTTTTAGCGTGCTTTATTAAAGAATCCGCATCATACACTGTCAGTTTCAATTCCAATGGAGGCACGGCAGTAAAAAGCTCAAAGGTAAAAGCCGGCAAAACCATCACGAAACCAGCTGACCCTACGAAAAAGGGCTACAGGTTTATAGGTTGGTATAAAGATAGTAAATGCACTAAGCCTTGGAACTTTGCGACTGACATAGTAACTGCAGACACTACACTTCACGCCGGATGGATTGATGCTAATGCAATAGCTGCAATACCCACATCCTCCAGAATCTATGTAAATGGAAGACTGATGGAATTTGAAGCTTATACGATAAATGGCAACAACTACTTCAAGCTTCGTGATATAGCCAGAGCTGTCAGAGGCACGGACAAAAACTTTGAGGTAACATGGGATGGTGCTAAAAATGCCATCAACCTGATCTCTAATCATGACTATACTTCTGTTGGTGGCGAGTTGACCAAGGGCGATAAAAAAGCTAAGGCAGCGACCGTGTGTACTTCGACTATTTATAAGGATGGAGAAATAGTGAACTTATCAGCGTATACCATCAACGGCAACAACTACTTTAAACTGAGAGATATCGCCCAAGCCTTTAATATTGCTGTTTCTTGGGACGGCAAGACAAATTCCATAATTATAGATACATCCAAAGATTATGTACCGTAACATGCTGAAGTTCACAAACTTAATATATTAAAATATATTAAGTTTGTGAACTCCATTTGGCAAATTAAACCAATGGACACCATCCATTGTTGTTTCTTCATAAACTGATAAATCTAAGGTTTCGAATTTTCAATTTGTTTTACAATAATACTCTCATCTTTTATTGGAGCAGGTCTCATGAAATCACAAGAATCTCCTGCCCACTCTGCGATTTGTTTCCAATATGGGGCAATCATTATTTCTTTCCATGCATTTTGTGCTTTGCCCACATTATCGATATAATTCTGCATCATTTTGTAAGGGTATAAGAATTTCAATTCCATTTAAACTTCTCCTAATTTAGGTTTTTATTGTTCCTGATATTATCATATTGCTTATTTCACGCTCAATAGAATGATTTATTACAGTCATTCCATACCCTTTTAACTTTGCATACAAAATTACATAAGTTCAAATAATACTTCAGTGGTAAAAAACTAATAGTAAAGGACAATAAAACTTGTTAGCATTCACTTTATAAATGAAAGGAATGTGATGCCCACATGCCAGCTAATAAGCAAGCCAATAGACTGATCCATGAGAAGTCCCCTTATCTGTTGCAGCATGCCTACAACCCCGTGGATTGGTTTCCATGGAGCGATGAAGCTTTTGAAAAAGCGAAAGCAGAAGATAAACCCATCTTCCTTTCCATCGGCTATTCCACCTGCCACTGGTGCCACGTCATGGAGAGGGAATCCTTTGAAGATGACGAAGTGGCTGAAATTCTAAATAAGCACTTTGTGTCCATAAAGGTCGACCGGGAGGAACGCCCGGATATAGACAATATATATATGTCTGCCTGTCAGGCTCTTACCGGACACGGGGGATGGCCACTGACCATTTTCATGACCCCGGAAAAAAAGCCCTTTTATGCCGGGACCTATTTCCCAAAAAATGACCGAATGGGCATGCCGGGGCTTATTTCCATCCTGAACAGGGTGGTAAAAGCATGGCAGAGGGATAGGGACACTCTTGTCGAGTCCAGCCATCAAATTACCGAAGCGCTCGGCCGGCAGGACGAATTCTCGGAAGATGAGTTGCCCGCCGATACAATACATGAAGCCTATTCCGATTTCAAGGAAGACTTTGATGCTGAATACGGAGGCTTCGGAAGAGCGCCTAAATTCCCTACTCCCCACAATCTTCTTTTCCTCCTTCGATACTGGCATGCGGAAAAAGTGGAAAATGCCCTGCACATGGTGGAAAAGACGCTGGATTCCATGTACAGGGGAGGTATTTACGACCATATAGGTTTTGGTTTCTGCCGGTATTCCACCGACCGTAAGTGGCTTGTGCCCCACTTTGAAAAAATGCTGTACGACAATGCACTGCTCGCAATGGCGTATCTGGAAGCTTACCATGCTACTGGAAAGGAACAGTATGGGAGCATTGCCCGCCAAATTTTTGAATATGTGCTGAGGGATATGACCTCTCCCGAAGGTGGGTTCTATTCAGCGGAGGATGCCGATTCCGAAGGCGTGGAGGGGAAATTCTATGTATGGTCTGTGGAAGAAATAGAGCAGGTATTGGGAAAAGACGCCGGAGAAAAGTTTTGTCAATACTTCGATATCACTCCAAGAGGCAATTTTGAAGGAATGAACATATCCAACCTGATAAAAGGTGCTGTTCCCGAAAAGGACAAGGAATTAATGGAGCAATGCAGAAAAAAGCTCTTTGAACACAGGGAAAAAAGAGTCCGGCCTTTCCGGGATGACAAAATCCTCACCGGGTGGAACGGTTTGATGATAGCATCTCTGGCTGCAGGCGGCAGAATACTCAACGAAGAAAAATATACCAAGGCTGCCGAAAAAGCCGCCAATTTCATTTTCACCCGGTTAATAAGGGAGGACGGACGCCTGATGGCCCGCTACAGAGAAGGAGAAGCAGCCATCCCGGCATATGTTGATGATTATGCTTTTATGGTGTGGGGACTTACTGAGCTGTATGAGACCACCTACAACCCCGAGTATCTGCAAAAAGCTATTAAGCTAAACAGCGACATGTTGGGTCTTTTCTGGGACGAGGAAAAGGGTGGCTTATTTTTATATGGCAGCGACAGCGAGCAGTTGATCCTGCGTCCCAAGGAGGTTTATGACGGAGCAGTGCCTTCAGGGAACTCGGTTGCCGCGCTGAATTTTTTGAAGCTTGCCCGGCTTACAGGACAACATGAACTGGAAGAAAAGGCTGCCCAAATGTTTAAACTATTCGGCAGCAGTGTAAAACGTGCTCCACGGGCTTACTCATTTTTTATGACTGCCTTCCTTTACTCCCAAGTTCATACAAAAGAGGTAGTCATAGTGGGCAAGTCTACGGAGAAAAATACGGAATCAATGATAAAAGCACTGAGAAACGAATATAGGCCCTTTACCCTTTCCCTGCTTTATACCGAAAAGGAACCTTATTTATCTGGCCTGGCTCCTTTTATTGCGGATTATAAAGCTCTGGAGGAAAAACCACTGCCTATGTATGCAGGAATTTCACCTGCCATGCGCCTACCAATGACGTGGAGCAATTAAAAAGGCTGCTGGACAGCCCTAATTAGCCCATGAATTATCTTTAATTTTTATGAGATTTGATAAATGAAGCTGAAGCAACCCTGATGATGGGTTCCGTTTCAGCTTTTTTCCTATATGCAGATTCCTATTTTTGCCTTCCCCGGCATATGATTAAATATATAGCAATTCTTTATGGCGCGGGGGAACTTATGGAAAATTCCAATATTGTCAGCTGCAGATGGAAAAATATCATTATCTATTTTATCATATATTCCTTTGTAGGATGGTGCATGGAAACTGCCTATGCATTTTTCTCCCAGGGGCGGTTCGTAAACCGTGGATTTTTATATGGCCCCTTCTGCCCTGTTTACGGGTTTGGAGCACTTATACTGATTATTTTATTAAAGCCTGTAAAACACAATATTCTGCTGATGTTTACAGGCTCTGCAATACTGACATCGATACTGGAGTACATCACAGGATTCCTTTTGGAAACAGCTTTTGACAGAACCTGGTGGGATTACAGCAATGAACCTCTCAACCTTCATGGCAGGATATGCTTGAGGAACTCTCTGCTTTGGGGTATGTTCGCATTGCTGTTCATCTATGTGCTCCACCCTGCTATCAAACGAATTGTACGCCTTATTCCCAATAACATAAAAACTGTAACAGTATATCTGATTACCTTTTATATCATTTTCGACACATTCATGGTTACATACTCCCTGACAAGCTCAGGAGCCGATTCCAATCCCGTATACAGGATATTGGGCGGCATTTATTCCGGCCTCGACCATATAAAAGCTATGATCTTAAAGTGACGCTCTATATGATTTTCAGAAAACAAGTAAACTCTTTGTACGCTTTTTCTAATCTATTTAGTACCCTTTTTGCAATTTTTTCAGCAATACTTTCTTATATGAGATACTCATAAGAAGGTGAAGCAAGTTTGCCCTCTAATCTCAAGTGAGCAGCCCTATCTCCATTAAAAAATCTCCTACCAGCTTATCATATTCCTCCCGGTTATTCCAGTAAGATTCCACATGTTCCGAGTTAGGTGCAATATACAATTTTTTATACCCTTTTTTGCGGTTGTACATTTCAATGCTCATTTCCTTGGGTATATACATGTCATTCTCTCCATGGATGAAGAATACCGGACATGTACACTTCTCGATGTCCCTGACCGGCGAAATATCAGAGAACCTTGCACCTGTGCGAAGCCTTGCAAAAAATACCGCCAGCTGTAAAACCGGAAATGCCGGAAAATGAAAATCATTTTTCATACGGATTTTAAACAATTTCAGAATGTCAGAATAAGGACAGTCGGCTATGCAGAAAGACAGCCTTGGATCTATGGCCGAATGCTGGAGGACTGTTGCCGCTCCCAGAGACTCTCCCATGGTGCCGATTTTGCAGTCCTCTCCCAACCTGTTGTATAGCCAATCCACGACGGTTTTTAGGTCATTCTTTTCATAAAAGCCGAATGTTGTATTTTTGCCTCCTGTCCTGCCGTGATACCTATGGTCGTAGATGAGCACATTAAAGCCTCTTTTCAGAAACATGCCTGCATACTTTACACAGCCATAAAGGGTCCATGTAATTCCATGGCATATGATTACGGCTTTTTTTGAATCCTTTACAGGAAAAAAGAGGCCGTAAATTTTATATCCGTAGGGAGATTCTATGTATACTTCTTCCTTTTCCAGGCTGGAAAACTCCTCTTCTTTAATCCTGCCGTTTTCCAATTCATAGCGGTAGGTTTCATCCGGTGAGTGTGTCTTTGGGTGAACCACCGCTCCTGACAGGTATATGGATGTTACCAGCAGGATAACCAGCATGGACAGAAAAACTACGGAAATAATATACATATTCTATCACACCCCAAAAGAACCGGTTTAATCCTTCAGAAACTGTTTTGATTTGAACTACGGAAGCTGACTGTCTTGCGGCAGTACTTATATAATTTGCACTTTAGCTCTCTTTTATTATTAGCATATTATGCTATAATCCTATTTGACATGGGTATATAATATAATAGCATCAGGAGATTATAACTACATATCCGTTTATTTAATCAATTGACAAGGAGAGGTGCTAAAAGTGCATGACGTGATAATAGTTGGAGGCGGTCCTGCAGGTTTTACCGCAGCATTGTATTCATCCAGAGGCATGCTGGATACCTTTCTGATTGAAAAGCTGGTTTCCGGCGGACAGATGGCAACGACATACATGATGGAAAATTATCCGGGTTTTGAAGAGCCCATCAGCGGTCCGGACTTGGCGCTGCGCATGGAAGGCCAGGCAAGGAAATTCGGTACAAAGGTGATAAATGACGATGTTGTGGAGTTGAAACTGGACGGCAAAATCAAGACAGTAAGGACGACAAAGCAGGTTTGTGAAAGCAAGGTCGTTATCCTGTGCATGGGCGCTTCCCCCAAAGAGCTGGGACTACCCAAAGAAAGGCAATTCAGAGGTGCCGGAGTATCCTTCTGTGCTACGTGCGACGGTGCCTTTTACAAAGGCAAGACTGTGGCAGTTATCGGTGGCGGTGATACAGCCGCTGAAGATGCTATTTTTCTTACCCGCTTCTGCGACAAGGTGTATATGATACACAGAAGGGATTCTCTGAGAGCTATAAAGCTTCTCCAGGAGGAAATAAAGAGCAATCCAAAAATTGAGATCATCTGGGACACTGTTGTGGAAGAAATTGTCGGCAACTTTGAAGTTGAAGGCATAAAGACAAGGAATCTCAAAACCAATGAAACAAAATTTATAAAGCTGGATGGTATTTTCGTGGCCATAGGCTCCAGCCCTAATACTGAGCTGGTAAGGGGAATGGTTGATCTGGATGAAAACGGTTATATCATAACTGATGAAAATATGGCGACCAATATCCCAGGAGTATTTGCAGCCGGCGACATACGCCATAAGACCCTGAGACAGGTTATTACAGCTGCGTCCGATGGAGCTATTGCCGCTTATATGGCTGAGAAATATATAAACGAAAACAAGTGGTAATTTTAAGCCCATCACCCGGATTACAAACATTGGACCCAATATTTACAAAACTATCCTTGCATTTATTCTCGTTCCGGTAGCAAAATATAGATGGGTGATGATAATGCTGTTTTTTTATATGTTTTCTTCTCTGCTATTGCTGATGATAGTTATGGTAGTAGAGATGGCCGCAGTCCTGATTTATAGCATATACTACAAAATTAAGATAAACAATCTCCTGGAAGCAGTAACTACAAGGGAAGATTTGCTGTTTATGCGGTTTAAGGACCTTCTGAACCTAACGGCTGAAATATTCAGGAGAAAAGGATACAAAGTCAGGATAACGGATAAATGCGGAGAAGAAGGAAATGGCCTCATATTGGACGACAAACAGTTTGTTGAAGTATGGAAGCATTCCCTGCATCATATGGTGGATGTGGAAACTGCAATGAAACTGGCCAAATGCATGCAGGTAAATTCAATTTACAGGGGTAAGCTGATAAGCCTCGGGGATTTTAAGCAAAACACCAGAACCTATTGTCATAAAAACGTAATAGAGTGCATCAATGGGGAGCAACTGGTGCAGATGTGCAAAGAAGTCCAAAGAAGAAATATAGCCTTTGAAGGAAACTAGCTGCCGGAGAAATGACAAAAATTCATCCCACCGGCAATGGCCCATGGCTAATCAGAAAGCTCAGTAGATACATCCGCCTTTTAGTTCCCCTTGGGAAGCACTCGGTCATAATAATCGGTATCAAGAATCTTTTCAGAATACAGGAATTTATCAGCCACAATACTGTTTATTAACTCTATATAGGCACTGTCGTTTCCGCTTCCATCGGTAAAAACAGCAGTATCGGTAATGGAGTTGTACATAGCCCTTTCGGTGATCCAGCTTCGGTTTGAAAAGATCACCAGAGGAGGAGCATCGCTCAATATATCGCTTCCCATCAGCAGCCGGGAATCGTATTCAAGACCAAACAGATTTGACAGCGTCGGAATAATATCAAGGCTTGAGCATGGTTTATCCACCACTACAGGGTCCATCCCCTTTTTCCAAAGAATAAAAGTGCTTTTATACAGTTCAAAATTGTTCTCAACCTTATGACCTGCCAATTCGTCAATACATTCTCTGGGCAATCCGTAGGGATAATGGTCTGCACTTATGGCGATAACGGTTTTGTCAGCAATACCTGCTTCTTCAAGCCTCTCAATGAGCGTCCTTACGGCAAACTCCAGCTCCAGGTTGCAGGCGATATATGCTTTTGATTCATCGGAATAAGGCAGGTGTTCAACATACTGCTTGTTTTTCATTGCAATGTTATTCCCATAAAAGTTATAATTCATATGTCCACTGATGGTCATATAATACGCATGAAAAGGCTGTAAACCTATAAACTCCCCTGTGGTTACCTCGATCATTTCCAGGTCGGATTCCGGCCAGGTTTCTTTTATGTTAAGTCCGTTGCCTACAGCCTTGAATTCATATCCCATATTCGGATGAGATATATGCCTTTTGTAATAAGTATAGGTATGATTATGGTAAGCCTTTGTTGTATAGCCCAGTTTTTTAAACTGGTTGCCCATGGTAAAAGGCATGTGGTTTTTTCCGGATTTGGCCATGCTCCATGTTCCTGTCTTGGGAATAAGCCCCGTGCACGCCACATATTCCCCATCCGTCGTGCTGACTCCCCAGACAGGGTTATAAAAATTATTGAACACAAAACCGCTTTTTGACATTTCATACAGGGTTGGGGTAAGCTCAGGGCTTAATGCATAGGGAGCAAAGGATTCGGCCGTTATCATTATAAGATTGTCGCCTTTGAACATGCCGGTATATTCATTCTTTTTCGTAGGCTGCAGGGTGGAAAAATACCTGTGCATATCAAGGATTGCAGGATTCTTTTCCCCTTCTGTCAACGCCTTGAAGTCAATGTCCATAATATTATATATGTCATAGGGACTGGTTTCAGCTTTTGGCATTCCTGTTTCGCTGCCGATGTCCATCCTATCGGATTTGCTGTTATCTTCTGAATTGCTTTCATTCATGCCGATGCCACCGGAAGAATCGCTTGAACCAACACTTTTCCCGTCTTTACCTTCCTCTTCGTTCCCTGCTCTATTATCCTGGATACGTCCTGTGTTTTGTCCATCCGGCCTTGAAAAAACTTCTGCAGCTTTATGATCACTACCAGAGCCGAAAATGAGACGCTGGATATCCAGCCTCATCGTCGTAAGAAGCCCCAGCCTGCTAACCGACAGTTCCGGTGAAAAGGTCTTGTAATACAAGGTATATTGGGACAGAGTATTTTTATTCGTCATATTTACACACGCAATGCTCACGGTAAAGCTGATCAGGCAAAAGACCAGGACTCCGGCAGCAGTCTCCGGTTTTACTCTGAAAAAAGAAAACCTTCTGTGGAATATGATAAAAAGCATCATTGGGACGAGCAGTAAAATTACCGCAGCTATATTCTTAAGTATTGCGGATATTACAATATCCTTTAAACGCAATGCATCCCCGGCACCGGTTATGGAATAAAGCGACAGGGGAGTTCTGAATATGCAAAAATATATAAGCTGCACACTGTAAACCAAAAACAGGAGCTTGATGAATATGAACGCCAGAATTTTATTTATCCTTTCCTTAAAAATACCACATGCCAGGAACAAAACAACGCCGCAGGAGAAAGAAAACAACACGGGAAAGATAAAATCGAGGCTCATATTCTTAAAAATCCATAACCTGTAAACAAGTTCATAATAATTAACAAGGCCTATAAAGAAAATCAAAAGCCGGTACTTGTTTAAAAAAGGCCCTATCCTATTCACCCTATCGTGAATCTGACGCTTAAGCATCTCGGACATCCGATAATTGAGCATCTTTTTTCTCCGAAAAGCATTATTTGTAGTTCTTTACAAAGTTGGTCGAAAATCACCAGATGAATATTATATTTAGCTGTAAGTCTGATTTGATGCTCTAAAATAGGGTAATTTCAACCAACAGTAGAAAGAACCTTATTTATATATATTAAATATAACACCTCATACTTGCTATTTTATCAGCATTAACCAAATTAGGGCAATATCTCTTCCCATAACTTTTAATCCATAATATTAAATTTATATAATCGATGTGCATGAGCTTTGAGTATAAATTCTCAGCAAAATATCTCAGACACCTGCATGTCAAAGGTTTTTTCTATTCCCTATCTCTCAACTCTTATTACATTTTCCACCTTGATTACTTCATCCAGGCGCCTTATATCTTCTATAGCCTTCCCCATGGACAGCTCTTTTGCCTTATGAGTAACAAAAATCAACGGCACTTCCCCCCTGTTGTGATCTTTTTGAATAACGGAAGCGATGCTTACATCATGTTTTCCGAATATTCCCGCGATTTTTGCCAGTACCCCCGGCTCATCCTTTACGGTAAGACGTATGAAAAATTCCGTTTCCCAGTCCTCGATCATTGTTATTTCCGGAGATATCCTATCCTCATTATAGAAGGTCGAATAGAGGTTCCTTCCTTTCTGCTGGCAAGCCGTAACAATGTCCGAAACAATGGCGCTTCCCGTCGGCAAATCCCCTGCTCCCCTTCCGTAAAGCATCAGGTTCCCTACCGCATCTCCTTTGACAAATATGGCATTATATGAGTTGCGTACAGAAGCCAGAGGATGGTCCATAGGAATGAAGGTTGGATGTACACGGGCTTCTATGCTTGTCCCTTGTTTTTTGGCGATAGCCAGCAGTTTGACTGCAAATCCCAGCTCCTTGCCATAATTGATGTCCTCAACCGTAATGCCGGAAATTCCTTCCCTGTATATGTTATCTATATGAATTCTTGCATGAAATCCTATCGATGCCAGAATGGACAGCTTGTACATGGCATCAAAGCCTTCCACGTCCGAGGTCGGGTCAGGCTCTGCATACCCACGCTGCTGAGCATCGGCCAGTATTTCTGCAAAATTCCTGCCTTCCTCCGACATTTTAGTCAGAATGTAGTTGGTGGTGCCATTAATGATGCCCATGATCTCGTACACATTGTTGGCTTGCAGGGATTCCCGCATGACTTTAATAACCGGTATGCCTCCGGCGACGCTGGCCTCATAGTAAAGCCCTACACCATGCGCCCGGGCAGCCTTCTCCAGCTCAGGCCAGTGTTTTGCCAAAACTTCTTTGTTCGCAGTAACCACTGTTTTTCCGTTGGATAAGGCTTTCAATATGTATTCCCTTGCCGGTTCCGTCCCTCCCATGAACTCAGCTACAATCGATATCTCTGGATTTTTCACTATATCGTCCACATTGTCGGTCAATACGTTTTCATCAACTTCTATGCTCCTCTTCTTCCTTACATCTCTTACCAGTATCTTTTCTATCTTTATGTCCAATCCATCCCGGTGAGATATATCAGCACCATTTTCCTTCAAGATCTTATACACACCCGTACCTACGTTTCCAAAACCAAGAAGTCCGATTTTAACAGTCTCCACCGCTTGTTTTCCTCCTTTTTGCATATGTTCTTCAACATTAATGCTTTTGTAATTTCATATATAAACGCTTTAAACCATAGATTTAGCTTTGCAAAAACTCTTTGACCCGTCCGGTTGCCGCCATACCCTTTTTGCATATGAAATAGTACGCTTATTAAAATAGGCTGCCAATACCGGAAAAAGCATATTGTCCCTGCAGTTTAAATTTGCCTTCCTGTTTTACATAACCAGTTCTTCCTATGCTTTAACAAACTGTCCGGTTCTTTAAATCCCTTATATAATCTTATATAATATTTTAAATATATGAGCGAAAAATACAAGGCTTAGACAAAATTAAAAGGAACCTTTCTCCAATAAAGGCAGGTTCCTTTTATCCCCTTTGGCTTATAACCATTTTTATACCAGCTTGCTGATTTCAAAGCTGTCCTCCAGCACATACCAGTTCTGGGGAAATTCCAGGGTAAGCTCCCAATAACTCACTCCCCGGAGCCCATATTCCTTAACTACATTATATTTTGCCTGCACACTCCGGGCATCCTCAAACCACACTTCATGGTTTGCTCCGTTCTCATCGGTATAGAAGAAGTAGGGAGATTGATATATATAGTTGTACCGGATTTCTACCCCATACCGCGCTGCGCGCCTTACTGCCTCCTGGGGAGATATGATCTCTGCCCGGGTGACACCTTGTACATAGGGAAGCCTCCAGTCATACCCATATAAAGGCACTCCCATCATTATTTTATTCCGGGGTATGGCTGTCACCGCATAATCCAGCACTTTCCTCACCTCATTTATCGGAGCAACCGCCCAGGGGCGACCGCCTACCCATCCCCATTCATAGGTCATCAGAATGACAAAATCAACCATACTGCCATGGGCAGGATAATCATGAGCTTCATAAAGGGTTCCGGCCTGGCCGGCGCTTATCTTCGGGGCAAGAGCCGTAGAAACCTTGTAACCTTCCGGACGCAGCCTGTTTACCACACGCCGGAGGAATTGATTATATGCTTCCCGGTCATTGGGATACAGATATTCGAAATCTATGTTCAGACCTCCATATCCTTTCTGCCGCATTATGCTGATAATATTATCCAGCAGACGGTTCTGCACCTGTACGCTGCTCAGTACCGCATGAGCCAGTTCGGAATCAAATCCGTTTTCCCCGAAATTTGTTACTACCATCAGAGGCATTACCCGCTCTCTTCTGGCTGCTTCCAGCACTCCAGCGTCATCCAGCACGTTGAGGTCCCCATTGGGTCTTATGCTGTAACTAAAAGGCGACAGATAGGTAAGAAAATCTCCGGTATAGTTAACAACTTGCGCTCCGGATGCTCCCATCCTCGTTATATAACCATTAACCTCAGCCGATCTTCTGGGAATCCGCAGCACCTGGCCTACGTATATAAGCGCAGGATTTGTGATCTGATTCGCTTCCGCCAGGGATTGGAGAGAGACGCCGTAGCGTCTTGCTATAGTGTATAAGGACTCACCCCTTTGTACCACATGCGTACCGCTGGGGGTGGGAATAACCAACGCCTGGCCCACCACAAGCACATTTGGGTTTGAAAGCTGGTTTGCCTGAATTATCTGGTTGACGCTGACCCCATAATATCTGGAAATCTGCCAAAGGGTATCGCCTCTGTTCACAACATGGATTTGCACCTGCATACCTCCAAAAATTACTTCATACATTAATTTATTAATTATGCTTCGAATATGTTCTTAATGATTCGTCGGGGTATGCAAATAGATGCAAGTTAATATTACAGCATAGGTAATATCATATTTGATTGAATCCCTTCGGAACTGCAATTCCTCACTTTAATTATCTGAACTCAAACCAAATTTAATAAAGTAAAGCAAAAATGTCTGTCATTTTGCAAATATAGCCTTTCTGGATTTCTCCAAAAGCAGAATCAAAGGATAACCCAGTCCATAGCATGCTACCAGCTCTCCAAAAGCCACCGTTGCCATGCTCAACAAAATTGGAACCTGATACAGGTAGGTAAGTTCCATTCCGATAATGACACCATTTACTATTACCGGAGGCAGAGGCACCAGGTATTTTTTTGGCATCTTATAAGTCATAAATGCAGCAATCAGCGTCGCAGCGCTGCCAAAAATCATGTCTATCGGTCCCAATCCTCCATAAATATTGGCTATCAGGCAGCCTACAAACAACCCCGGAATAGCTGCCGGTGTGAACATCGGAAGTATTGTCAGAGCCTCTGATACTCTTATCTGTATCTGGCCGTTTTGCCCAAAACTGATAGGAGCAAATATGATGGTCAAAGCTGCATACATAGCAGCAATAACAGCTGCTTCAGTTATAAATCTTGTTTTTTTCAATCTAGCATTCCCCCATTTTTTAATTTTAGTTAGTCGATGACAAGTTCTAAGACATAAAAAATGCATCGACGGCATGTCCCATGTATACATGTATATATAAAGAGAAAATCACCGGTGAACTCCTCAAAGCTATGGAATGATCATCATATCACTTTATGCATGAACCAGGACTGCATCCATTTATTATTATGAGTTTTATATCCCAGGCATATTTATTCACCTGTTTCGTCCGCAAAACCATCCTGCCCAGAAGCATAAAAAAAAGGGCATACCCTGCCCACAGTACTATATTCGTACCTAAAAAGTCCGTAGTTTTGTTTATAGACAGGATGGTTTCGAACTGTCTTATTAAATTGAGTATAATTATAGCAGAAGCATATTAAATAAGCAAGCATTTATTCTTTTGGCAATTCATGCATCCGAGTGCTTTCCGTTGAATATGTAAAGGGCTGCATCATAATGCAGCCCTTGCATGAGGATTTGTGCTCTCGACTTCCATCTCAAGAAGTTTTCATAAGTTATTTTGCACATATTAAAGGAACTTTATGCATGATAAAAAATATGGAGTTGTGTCAGGATTTTGTTTATTTGGTTGAAGTTATTTGAGAAAGAATATATAATAAGGGTATGATTTTATCCATTGATGAGGATGACATTTAATTTTATATTAGCAAGTTGATTTCATCATCAGGTTAGTTGAAGGCTGTAAAAAGAGTATGAAAACGACCTTCAGCAGCAAAATATGAAGTATTATGGTGTTTATGCATATCTGAAGCAATAAGGAGAATGTGAAAGTTTATAATCCATGGACAACAAAGCACATAATTACATGAAGAATCGGTAGAGAAAAAGCAGCGCGCAAGAAAACAAGCAAAAAAGGAGTGAGCATATTGTTAGCAGAGGAAAGGTATGAAAAGATTCTGGAACTGTTGGAACAGGACCGCTCCGTAAAAGTATCCATGCTGACAAAGCTTTTTGGTGTATCCATTGAAACTATAAGAAGAGATCTCGAGCACCTTGAAAAGCAGGGACTTCTCGAAAGAGTTTACGGAGGTGCGGTATTATCAAAGATCAGCAGCAGGCAGCTTCCCTTCAAAGCCCGTGAAAAGGAGCATCTGGAAGAAAAGCAGGAGATTGCAAGGATTGCTTCCCGCTTTATTTCCGAAGGTCAGTCCATAGCTGTTGATGCCAGCACCACCGCCTTTGAAGTGGTAAAAGTCTTAAAAAGCAAATTTCAGAGGCTTACAGTGCTTACCAATTCGCTTCATGTTGCAAATGAATTGTCCAATATGGAAAAATACAATGTGATTTTAACCGGAGGTATTTTGGAAAGTGAGGAATTATCCCTTTCCGGTATGCTCACCGAATATGCTATCAGTCAATTCAATATTGATACTGCTTTTATAGGGGTCAGCGGAATTTCTCTTAAAGACGGCCTTACAGATTACAGGTTTGACCAGTTGCCCATACAGAAAAAAATGATTGAAGTCTCCCAGCAGTCTATTGTGCTTGCCCATAGCGATAAATTTGATTCTGCTTCCCTGGTAAAAATCTGTGATTTGGATCAAATCAATATGATCATCACCGATTCAAAAATCAAGCCCAATGTATTGGAAAGGTATCAGAAGGCCGGTATAGATATTATTAACAAATAAATCTAATCTTATGTTTTTATAAAGTTCATACATAATACTTGAGTTATGCATGTGAGAATTTGTGTATATTGCTGAAATTATGAATTTATAGAACCTGAGCAGATTTTTAAAATAAATTATTAAAAAAATATTTATAAAACTAGAGCTTTAATAAAACCTAATTGCACAAAAAATAATAATTACTCCATATAAATACACATGAATGCTTTACTTTACACACAAAGCATGATAGTATTTGTTGTGATGGATATAGTATTCTGAAGATTCCGTTGCAGCTTTGCTCTATATCTGTCTCTGTTATTTGTTTATAAGTATAAGATTTGCACCGGTCAAGGGTCGTGTACATTATTTAACATGGGGGCAAGCACGTTCTATGAAAGAAAAACTTCTAAAAAGCTGGCAGATGCGAATCTTTATCCTTTGCTGGATCGCATATGCCTTTGTTTATTTCGGGAGAGTAAACATATCTGTAGCCATACCCGAAATACAAAACGAATTCGGATGGGACAAGTGGCAAGTAGGGCTGATAGGAAGCCTTTTTTTCTGGATATATGGCATAGGGCAGTTGATAAACGGAAATATCGGTGACAGGATTTCCAGCCGCGTTCTGATTTTTGAGGGGCTTTTTGTAACTGCTCTTGCCAACCTCTTTTTTGGTCTTTCCGCAAGCTTTCCGGTGATGATAATACTATGGTCACTCAATGGATATTTTCAATCCACATTGTGGGGACCAATTACTAAAACCTTGTCTTTCTGGTTTTCTCATGAAAGCCGGGGCAAGGTGGCAATATGGATATCCACATCAATGGTCGGTGGATATTTGCTGGCCTGGGGCCTTTCCGGACAGATACTGGCTTTGTTTACCTGGCGTTGGGCATTTTGTATCCCGGGAGCCGCCATATTGGTATATTCTGCAATATGGTATCTTAAGATGAAGAACCACCCAATGGAGGTAGGTCTTGAATCTCCCAACAAATATGTGAATACCAAGCCGGACAGTGACACCTCCACCTATTCCGGGTTATCCTTCTTTCAGGTTTTTCTCAAAACCAAATTATGGTATGTGGTCATAGCATGTTTGACTCAGGGTATAATCAAAGACGGCATATCCCTATGGGGTCCTACGCTGCTGAAGGAAACTCACAACCTGGACATGGAATCCACCTCAGCCCTTATTGTTTTCATACCACTGATGAACTTTGCAGGCATCATGATGGCAGGATGGCTGAATAAAAGGCTGGGCAACAAGGAAAAACTGGCAACCGCCGTGCTCTTTGCCTCAGGAATGTTTTCCATCCTATTGCTGGTGTACTTGGGTAAATTAAGCCCGATTGCAGGCTTGATCTTTTTGGGGCTTTCATCAGCTGCCATGTATGGGGCAAACACCCTTTTACTGGGGGTCATACCCATGAATTTTGCCAAATATAACAAAGTGTCATCCATAGCCGGATTTCTGGATTTCTGTTCATATCTGGCAGCAGGGTGCACTGCATCCATCACGGGACTCATTGTTGATAAGCTTGGCTGGAATGGTGTTCTGTCCGTATGGATTGTCTCTTGTGTAATAGGCGTCGTATCCCTTATGTCCAGCTGGAAAAGCGAAGAAAAACCAGGCTCGCCGACGCAGTTGTCAGCTCTTAGTTGACAGAAAGCAGTATCCCCTTTTATATAAAAATGCCTTGAAAGCTTAATACACTGATCTTTCAAGGCATTTTTCATTATTGCTCCAGTTTAAAATTGATCTTGGCTAAAAATTGATCCTGTATAAATATTGATTCTTTTTAGGTTGCTTCAGCATTGACTTTTATCAATCAATAGCCAATGCATGCCGGCTGCCAGCAGCCAAATATCAAATCCTTATGCACCGATCTGTTCCAGATATCTTTTGAGATTCTTCAGACCGATAGCTATACCCTGCAGGGGATCTTCCATACCCTCAAATTCTATGGAAAGAACACCGTTATATCCGGCATTTTTCATTATCTTCAGGCATTGAAGGATAGGAACATCTCCATGTCCGATTATTGATCCACGAAGATAGTTTCCTGCTCTTGAATTAAACCAGCCTGTTCCTGGATTTACTGCTG
>ENA-OWPA01000782-OWPA01000782.1-bioreactor-metagenome-genome-assembly--contig:-NODE-782-length-32691-cov-9.279175_pt1 | contig 32691 bp, 24 predicted proteins | sample MGYA00238139_ERZ651803 | MGnify/ENA primary metagenome ERZ651803 (study PRJEB26909, sample SAMN07631231) | bioreactor metagenome | isolation source: Switchgrass digestor | place: USA: Dartmouth... | reverse complement strand
TACGAGAACGCAAAGCGCTATGTCTACACTGTTCAGGTATTCTCCAGGAAGGTTACAAGTGATGTCATTAACCTGGTAGAGGAACACTGGGAGTTTGAATTCTACGTTATGGGTACTATGGGCCTGCGCGCAGGTATCCGTGCCGGAATCAGCGTAGGCTTGCTGTCCACAAAACTTGCCAGTGTAGGTTTTGCTGCAGAAGCAGGCGCATACGTCCGCGTGTGGGGTTACTTCTACTACCAGTTGAAATACACTGCTTCAAAAGGCAGAACCAGTTCATATTCGGGCGCCATATATCTGGAGTTTGGCATCTATCTTGAGGTTACCTTTGAAGCTCAGGCTTTAAACAATACATTCAGTTATGAGAAAAGCCTGTTTGATAAAGAATGGCCGTTGCTCTGGGCAGGAGACCGGGACAATGTACGCGACTTTGCATACAAACAGGAGGAAGCTCCCGACATCAAGCTGAAAAGTTATATTACTTCCACCAGGCTGCCTGACAGTGTCTTTGACATGGCATATCTGGATCTGAAAGAGGGTCTGGAGAAGGATGAAGACGGCAACAGGTTTATGTCGGTTGCAAACTACGATGCTCCTGCTGAACAGGGTAAAACCGATGTAAGCAAGGATAAACAGGACGATGAGAAGAACTTTATCATTGATATAAGCAATGACGCTTTTGCATATGATCCTAATACCAATACAATCAGCGTTGAACCGAACGGACAGATTAAGCAGGAAGGTGTAATGACTATTACATGGAAAAACAGGCCGATGGAATTTAGTTCGGTTCCAATCCACCGCACCATAACACTTTACTGGGACAACCTGAAAGACGGATATGTTATTGCACCTAATACGAACGGCGGCAGTTATGTGCCCATCATCTTAAAGAAACACGAGGAAGAAGTTATAGCTCCTGAAGATCCCGTTAAGACAGGATACCTGTTTGCAGGCTGGTATAGCGATGAAAAACTGACAAAACCCTATACCTTCCCGAAAACCATGCCAAATATAGATACAAATATATATGCTGCATGGGTGCCTGCCACCGATACCCCATATACAGTTGAACATTACCAGCAGAAGCTTGGCTCCAGTGAATATGAACTGGTGGATCGTGAAACCTTTAAGGGAATCACCGACAGTACTGTCACGCCACTTACAAAGTCATACACCGGATTTAAGACCCCGAATACAGAAAAGCTGGTTATAAAGGCTGACGGTTCATCTGTTCTGCGTTACTACTATGATCGCCAGAGTCATTCAGTGATATTTAATCCTGGAGAAGTTGGCGGTGAGCCGGTTGTAACCCGTCTTAAATACGGCTCGACCATTACCGCGCCCCAGTTTGCTGCAAAGGGCTACATTTTCCGCGGATGGGACAAAACCGTAAGCACCTATATGGGCGACCAGGATTTAACCTATACAGCAGTCTGGGAAAAGGAGCCGAATGCTGAATACCGCATTGAATACTATGTGCAACAGACCGATGGCAGGTTTGTATTGCAGGAAGTGGTTTATTGTACCGGAAAAACCGGTGATTCGATTAATGCCAGTGACCTGCGCAAGGATGCCAAATATGCTGAAGAAGGCGTTACATCGTTCAGGAACGTAACTGTCGGAGGAGAGCCAAAGGATGCTGTTACCATTTCAGGTGACGGAAAGACAGTAATCAAGGTAAATTACAAACGTGAACAGTATACTGTCACATTTAATCCCGAAAACGGGACTCAGAGCATTGTATACACATTATATTCAGGTGCAGAGATCAAAGCTCCGACGGTAACACGCACAGGCTTTACCTTTAACAGCTGGTATCCTGAAGTTCCGGCAACCGTTTGTACTAAGAATCTGTCCTTTAAAGCCCAGTGGGACGGAAAAGAGGGGGTAACATACAGGGTTAAGCATATTCGCCAGGATTTGGATGGAACCTATCCCGACGACGGTGAGCTTGTTGAATATGTTGAAATGACCGGTACATCGGGTAATTATACCATTGGCAGAGAGAAAGCTTATGAGGGATTTACGGCGCTGGAGTTCAGCCAGCAACTGATTGAGTATGATGGGTCCACCGAAGTGGAAATTCACTATAGCAGAAACAGCTACCAGGTAACATGGATGGTGGATGGTGATGTATATAAAACCGGGAATGTGAAATACGGCGCAACCATCACAAAACCACAGGAACCGAAAAAGCCAGGCTATGTGTTTGAACGCTGGGACGGATTTACCGAGCATACAGCGATGGACAGTACTGCAAAAACATATACGGCAACCTGGAAACCTGCAACCGATACACCTTACACGGTAAAACACATCCTGGCCGATCAGGATGGCAACCACGATACCGGGGATGCAGAAGTTTATACCGAAACAAGGCATGGCATAGCAGGAAATCAAACCAACGCCACTGTAAAGAACTATCCAGGCTATACTGCCCAAAGCGTGGCCCAGGAAGAAATTCAGGCAGACGGCAAAACGGTTGTGACCATTTACTATGACAGAAATGAATATACCGTAACATGGGTGGTTTATAATAACAATATTTTTACCACAACTGATGTAAAATTCGGTAATACCATAAGCGTACCCGGAGGTGTTCCCACAAAAACAGGTTACAGCTTTAATAAGTGGCAGGATATACCCGAAACCATGCCTGATAAAAATATAAGCATAATGGCGGAATTTACCCCGGATGAATATGTTGTAACATTGGATACGAACCGAGGAACTCTTACCGTATCAGAATGTGTTTACGTAACATATCACAGTGAGTACGGAATACTTCCCGAACCCGCCTTTGAAGAATTCCTGTTTGACGGATGGGAAGACGAATACGGTACGATTATTACCGGAAAAACTATTGTAAATATACCACGTAATCATAAACTGAAGGCCATCTGGGTGGATAATGATAATGCAATGCAGTATAAGGTAAGGCATATGCTTCAAAATGCCAACAATGACGGGTATACCGAATGCTATGCTGAAAATCGCTACGGTAATCCAGGAAGCAAGACCAACGCGAAAGCAAATACTTATGCGGGCTTCACTGCACTGCCATTCTCGCAGGCAACGATAAGTGAAAACGGCGGTGATGTGGTTGAGATTTATTATATCCGCAATGCCTATAACGTCACATGGAACATAAACGGTGAGGAGAAGAAAGAAAATTACCGCTTTGGCCAGAATATTACCGAGCCAAAGGTCAACATCCCGGGTTATAACTTTATTGGCTGGAATATTACTCCTGAAACCACCATGCCTGACAGTGATCTTGTTTATACAGCGCAATTGGCAGAAGCCAATTACACTGTCAGATTTAACGGTAACGGCGGAAATGATATAAGTGAACTGACTGTTATATACAACAGCGTATACCCGGCCCTGCCTGAAAGCAGCCGTACAGGATATACTTTTACCGGCTGGTTTACCGAAGCCGAAGGCGGCACCCGGGTGAAAGCCGGAGATATCGTGAATATCACCGATGACATAACACTGTATGCCCACTGGGCACCCAAAACATACAGCGTTAAGTTCAATCTGAATGGCCTGGAGGGCGAGACTCCTGAAACCATCACCGTAACATATGGTGAAATGTATGGCAGCCTGCCTGATGTAACAGGAATTAAGACAGGGTACCATTTCAAAGGCTGGTATACCGCCCCAAACGGTGGCGAGCCGGTAAACAGCAATACTACTGTTAATATTGCCGAAGACATCACACTGTATGCTCAACTGGCACCCAACACTTACACAGTGAAGTTTAATGCCAACGGCGGCAGCGGTATAATGCCGGACCAGATCCATATGTATGGCAAGAACCTGGCGTTGCCAGAAATCAAGTTCAGCAAGGACGGATACACCTTCACAGGCTGGAATACAAAAGCTGACGGAAGCGGTACCTCTTACAAAAACAAGGAAATTGTGATCAACATGACTGAGGTGGATGGTGATGAAATCAACCTTTATGCCCAGTGGATTATAAACAGTTATACGATTACCTTTAACAGCGCCGGCGGTACGCCCGTACAGGCTATCACAGGCACATATGAAACTGAAATCAGTGAACCTGACGATCCCGCTAAGTACGGGTATTCCTTCGAAGGCTGGATGAATGGGGATAAATTGGTGACATTCCCCGTTAAGTTGACCGAAAACCTGAACCTGACCGCAAGTTGGAAGGCAGTAGAATATGACATTATATATATTGGTATGGACGGTGTAGAAAACAGTAATCCGGCAAGCTACACCATCGAGAACGATGCGATAGCCCTGTCAGCTCCCGGGGCAAAGACCGGATATACTTTTATGGGGTGGTTCAGGGATGAATCTCTGTCAGATGACAGCAGGGTTAATGGCGTAGCCATCGCTTCAGGCAGTACGGGAGTAAGAACCTTCTACGCCGGCTGGAAGGCAAACCTCTATGGGGTCAACTTTGATGACGGTACCGGGTCGAACAATGCAGGCGGAAGCATGTCTGCCCAGGTCTTTACCTATGATATGGCTCAGGCGCTTAAGAGCAATGAATTTGCAAATACCGGCTATAACTTTATTGGCTGGGGTATTGAACCCAATAGTGAGGTTGTATACACTGACGGCCAGATAGTCAGCAACCTGGTGCCTTACGGCAGCATAACCCTTTACGCTCAATGGGAACCCATTAAGTATGCCATATCATATACATTGGGTTCGGGTGCATCAGGCGCCAATAATCCAACATCCTATACCATTGAGACACCGGATATTACGCTGAAAAATCCATCGGGTATTAAAGCCGGTTATCAGTTTCTAGGCTGGTATAGCGGTGACACTAAAGTGACATCTGTTCCAAAAGGAAGTACAGGAAATGTATTGCTTACAGCCAGGTGGGCTCATGGCGGCATATTCACGCTCGAAAAAACAGGAGAAAAAGCTAATGGTTCAGCAAAAGATATTACCTTTACGGTTACACGTACATTCCCGTCGGATACTGTTCCTACCAGTGATGTACAGCGGGTTTATTACCGTACGGTAAACGGTACTGCCATAGGCGGAACTGCAGCTCCCATCCACTTTAGCCATGTTGGAGGGGAGGATGTATTCCTGACCTTTAACCAGAATGATACCGCCAAAACCTTTGTGGTGAAGAGTGAACGTTACTTTGCAGGTAATGATGATATTGTCAACAGCTTTACCAATGGTGTGAGCCGTTATTACGATGTTGAGCTGTACAGGGTTGTCAGCCCGCAGGGCAATTGCACGGGCACACTGGGCAGCAGCTCAAAAGTCAGACGCACAATAGCACAAGGTTCGGATTATGTTTTGGATAAGTCCTTCTTCAGTAATTATTATTGGTCAAATACCGACTACAATAAATATAATATTACTGATTCGGGATTTGACAAAAACCCGTCAAGAACCATTACTATTGATCCTGGCTCTGTGAACATGAAAGAAACATACAGGCTGTATGCAAAATCTACTGTAAGTGATTATCTCTTTGGTATGTTCATGCAGGTAATCGAGAACGATGATGGCTACCAGTATATAAATGTTGAAAGTACATCGAACAGTTCACGTTATTACAAACTGAAATTTGAAATTAGGGAAGGAGCCAAACACACAACTTGGGAAAATCATTACGTGCCCATAGCAACGATAAGGGAATCGACAGTCATTAAGCTAACCGAATATTCCACCAGTTGGATGGAGCTATTCAATTTCTCTACATCTCTTGCATCACTGCGGGTTGCCACTGGTGAGACATTTAAGATCAGATTTGATGCATCCGGAAGCGGTAATGATGACTGGCAATATACTTCATTCAGGCATTTTCTGTCGGTTTATGACATAACAGAACCTAAAGTCAAACGTATTGCACCTTTGGCATACAGCAACTACAAGACTGGAGATACCATTACCATTGCCGTTGAGTTCAACGAGATAATCGGATCGGTATCAAATGTTAAACTGGGTTCTTTCAGCCAGATACCTGTAAACAGTTGGACTTATGTGGACGGCGTGGGCACCAACATGCTTGTATTTAAGGGTACTTTAACAAAAGATTTCGCAGTTAATCCCGACATGAACACAGCACTTGCAAAGATCACGCCCACAGTAAGCGGAACGATAAAAGACATGGCTGACTGATATCCGGCAAGGGGACAGGCACCTTATCATGTCCCCTTGTACAGCTAAACTTTCGGGACTGTATTGGACAGTGTTTCCAGAACCGGAGGGTAAAAAAATGAAGCGATTTTTATCTGTTTTAATATCATTACTGCTTCTAATGTCACCTGTTTTTGCGGCTGAAAATGAAAATGCACTGCAGCCTGTACGGGTAGCACTGATAGACACTGGCATATCACCGGTAGCTATTGATATATCCCGTATTGCAGAAGGAAAAAACTATGCAATACCGGATCGTGACACCGCCGATGTTCTGGGGCATGGCACAGCATTAGCAGGGCTTATTCTCGATGCTGCCCCGGATGCAATACTTGTGCCTTTGGTTTACTGTACAAAGAGTGCCAATGGCACAATTGTCCAATGCAGCGTGAATACAGTGGCAAAAATTATCCGTGATGCAGTGGATGCATATAACTGCCGGGTAATAAACATAAGTGCCGGGATTTCTAAAGACGTTCCTGAGTTAAGGGATGCCATTGCCTATGCCGAGGAGAGGGGAGCGGTGGTTGTAGCTTCTGTGGGCAACACTAACCGTACCGAACCCTGGCTTAGTTATTACCCGGCTTCATATGATACAGTTATCGGTGTTGGAGCATTGCGAAAAGACGGTAATGTCGCATCATTTTCCCAGCGCCATGGCGTATCCATTGTAGCACCGGGTGATGCGCTGAAAGTTGTTAATCCGCAGGGGTATACCACCACCGCTTCGGGCACCTCCTACGCCACAGCCCAGGTAACCGGAGCTGTGGCAGCCCTTCTGGCCGAATCCCCCGAGCTGACCCCTGAACAGGTTCGTGATCACCTGTTCAGCAACGCAAAGGATCTCGGACCGGACGGGTATGACTCTGACACCGGCTATGGGGCACTCCGGTAGGGCGCCGGAAATGCTTATTGTCCATTCCTTTTCAGCCAGGGGGTCAGGAATTTTGAGCGGTATGGACACAGTACCTGTTCCCATGGGTTTATTTTATGGATTTCATATTGTTATTAAATAAAGATACAGATATATTTGTTACCATAAGAGCAGTTCGCTTCTCCATGTCCGGCATCGTTTAGAAGCCCGGCATGGAGTATTTTTTTGCGTCCGGGAACAAAGAAACGGATATATCAGGCAAAAAAAGATTACCGGAACATTTCAGTATGCTTTTAAAGAGTAATACATATGGAAACCGGTGCTATTGAAACCGTTTTATTATGAAAAATCGGGAGAATAATATCAAACCCAAAAAGAACACTTGTTCTTTCAAAGAAAATGGGATATAATTCTGGTATAAATTAGTAGAGCAAGTATTATCAGGGGGTTCAAAATGCATCTGGGTTCAATCTACTTAATTGTTAATGGTTTTTATAAATCAATTGAGTTTTATGAAAATCTGTTGCAGATTCCGGTAACCAGGATAAATAAAGACAGGTTTGCAATGTTCGATTATGAGGGAAAATGTTTGGCCATTATGAATGGGCATTTTGATTCGCAAAATCCCGATCTGGTTATACGGAAAGGAGAATATTCAGAGCATTTTGATGATTTGAAAGCAATAGCCCTTGCGCCAAATACCCGTAAATTTGTTCTGAATTTCTGGACCGAGGACTTAAGAAAAGAACATGAGCGTATTAAAGGCCTGGAAATCACCAATAACCTGACAAAAATAAAATATATCTGCTATGTAAGGCCATATTACTACTTTCAGTTAACTGATCCCGACGGAAATGTCATAGAAGTTACAGGAGCTTATGCACCGGAGGCAGGTGAATTTAATGAATGATGATCTAGTCAGGAAAGCAGAACTTGAAATTAAAAAGTTAAGCAGTACGCCTACGGGAGTCCATATAAAAACAGCAGAAATCCGAAAATTATCGGCAAGGTTGTTCGGTAAGCTGCATGATAATTCCAGAGAAGCTGTATTTCCTATATGCGAATTACTTTTAGAACAGCATACCTGGCCAATGAAGGTTATAGCGTTTGATTTTGCCTATCGTGTAAAGAAACAGTATGATGATAATACTTTTGCACTCTTTGAAAATTGGCTGGCTAAGTATGTGAGGGGCTGGGGCGATTGTGATGACTTCTGTACCCATGCATTTGGTGAGCTTATCACACAAAATACAGGCCTTGTTAAAAATGTTATACCATGGACAAGCCGTGAAGAATTCTGGATGCGCCGTGCTGCGGCTGTAGTGTTGATTCCTTCTGTTCGGTGCAATAAATACAGGGAAACCAATCCAACACAGATTTCTGATTTGCTGATGCATGATCCTGAAGACCTTGTTCTGAAGGGCTATGGCTGGATGTTGAAGGAGCTGTCCAAAAAAGATCCCGATCTTGTGTATGAGTATTTGAAGAAAAATAAGGAAATTATGCCCCGCGTGGCATTCCGGTATGCACTTGAAAAAATGGAGCCGGCCAGAAAGGCTGAGTTGATGAGTTAATAAGTTATATAAAGAAGCAAACCGGACAGGACGATTTTTTATCTGAAAAGGTTCTACATACACTTATCCGGGTGTATGGAAGGCTTATAAAAAGTTTAAATCAGGAGGTTTTTTATATGATAACCTATGACAGGATTGCGGAATATTGGGACAAGATATTCAAAGATACCGAAATAACCACGATTAGTTCAAAAAGCATTGACCATGATGATTTGGATGAGGCCCTGGATTGGCTTTGCCAGGATTCGGTCTCTATATTGGATTTCGGTTGTGGGAGCGGTATTTGGTTATTCAAGTGCTCTTTTAGAGGAACAAAAACGCACCTGGGTATTGATATTTCCGAAGAGGGTATTAAAGTTGCCAGGGAATTGCAAAAGGTGAATAAGAAAGAGACTTTTAACTTTACAGCAGGCGGGGTAGAAAAGCTGGAGTCTGTAGCAGGAGGTTCCTTTGATGGTGTTATTCTGTCAAACGTTATCGACAATTTAATCCCGTCGGATGCCATTAAAGCATTGGAAGAAGTAAAACGTATTCTTAAGAGAAATGGTAAACTGCTGGTGAAATTGAATCCATTCATCACGGATGAACAGATAAAGGAATGGAATATTAAGATTATTGATAAAAATTTCTTGGACGATGGATTATATTTATGGAATCAAACTACTGAAGAATGGACTGAACTATTTGAAAACTATTTTAGTATTGTAAAATATAAAGAAATTTATTTTCCTAAATACGAACAATTCAACAGGTTATTTTTACTATGCAATGATAAGGATGATAATACGCAGGCATAATACAATTGCTTATATGCTGATTTTGATTATTATTGCAGATAAAAGCAACCGAAAAATATTGCATCAGATTAAAAATGCCGGATGTTCAATGGGACGCGCAATTATGACCGATAAATACCTGGTTTGTGTGGCAAAAACAGGTATTTAGGTAATTTTTATAAAAGGTTGAGTATTTTAATGTTTTGCATCAACGTCTTGCATTTGTCAAAACCTTGGATATAAATATTCCGCATAAAAATATAAGGAGAGTGAACCTTACGGTTATTTCACAACTCTCCTTATAAATGCAGAACCTGACTGTTATAGTTGGAGAATAAACTGATTAACAGGAGCTGGTTTTAAGAAGCGCTACCCGAAAACAGTGTTTTAATGTTGTCATCAGTAAAGTCATACCATGTGACTCCCGGCTTTTCGTCCTGCTTGCTGATAGCCGACTGGAATTCCTCCTGTGTAGCGTTTTCACCATTTACATAATAGGATATGGTTTCATTATTGCTGGTATCAGCACCTGATTCGCAGTAAGTTATCTTGTCTATTGTGTAGCCATCCTCAGTGAACTTAATCGTGCCAAATCCGTAATCCGATGCACCGCCCGAAAATGAAAATGTCCCGTCCTCCTTTAATTCCATAAAGGATCTGTACCAAAGAGTGTAGCCATTAACTACACCGTCCTGATATCGCAGAACCTCGAAACCAAAATAATCGTCATTGTTTACAGCCAGCGAAAGGATAACTTCAGGCACATTATCTTTATCCAGATCAACTACTGCAAACTTTTTGACTTCAGCTGTAACACTGCTGTCACTGCTAACAGCCTGGTTTAACTGAGTAATATCCAGTTCTTCTTTGGTGTCGGAACTGTAAAATTTAGATTTGTTCTGCAATACCGACAGGTATGCGCCCATATGCGATTCAGGCGACGGTGAGGGGGAAACGGATATTTCAGATGGAACCGGGCAGCGTCTGCCCTGAGTTTTGGCATCCACTAAATACAAATATTAAAAGAATAATGGTAAGTAGTGCTAAAATCCTGTTTCTCATTTGTACATTCCTTCCTTCCAAGCCAGTGATTTTTACCGGGTCTGAGCTTATGAAGCAAACATCATACAGCTCACTGGCTTTAGTCTTCAGCTATAGTATGATTAAGCAATCAATCTAAATATTAAACTGTTTGTCTATTTTTGTCAATTGTTTAATTTGTTAAAATATGTAGCCTTATCTGATGAATATTTTTTGAAATGTGCGGATAAAATGTATTTAATTGATAATCGGTGTAAAGTACCTGAAATCGCATAAGGACATATAAAAAAGACTGTAAATCTATTTAAGAAAAATGACGGTTATAAGGTATCGGAGGACCTTATAACCGCCTGGAAATATGATTACACTTTGAACTTGGATACAAATTTGGTAAGCTTTTGTGAACTGTTTTTGGAGATCATGCAATATCTTATTACTTCACTGGCTTTTTCAACCACATTTGAAGTTTTTTGTGCAATGTTTGATGTTCCTGATGCGCCGTCATTGGTTGCTAAAGTTATCTTATCAATAGCTTTGGACATATTCTGGATTGAAGCCGCTAATTCTTCGGCAGTGGCACTTATTTCGGTTACAATGCTGTTTACAAGCTCAGCATCCCTGTTATACTGGTCGCTTATATTCACCATGGATGCGTAATCATTAGCTACTGTTTTATCAATAAACTTAAGGAGCTCCTGAGAGCTTTGGATAAGGTTATCTACTGATAAGACCACATTTTTGGTAACCTCTTGTATTTCATTAACAGCCTTTTTGGAGTTTTCAGCCAATGTTCTGATTTCATCAGCAACCACAGCAAAACCTCTGCCGGCTTCACCCGCTCTGGCCGCTTCTATTGCTGCATTCAGAGCTAAAAGATTTGTCCGTGCGGTTATTTCCAGGATTGCATCTGATAAAACATTGATTTGCTCTACTTCCTTTGACTGTTCAATAGCTTTTTTCAGCCTTTCATGGGTATTTGAATAAATATTGGTTGCTATCCTCTGTGATTCTACGGCATTTGCCTTCAGATCATTTGCCCTCTTGCTTATCTCACCTGCAGTCATGGCACCGTCCTGAGCTTTTGTTGCCAGAGAGTCAATAGCAGTTTCTATTTCTGTAGTTGTAGCATTCATTTCCTGTGTGGACGCAGCAGTTTCTTCCATGCCGGCAAAAAGTTCTTCTGTTGTGGCTGATACTTCTTCGATTTGTGAATTGAGATCCTCCATGTTCATGGTTGTGGCTGCAACAGTATCAGAAACATTCATTGCTTCTGCTATAACACCGTTAACAACTTCCCTTATTGAGCTCTGCATTTTTTCGAGGGACCTTGCCAAAAGACCTATTTCATCTTTTCTCTTTAAATCTTTGCCTGGGATTGACTGGGTGAAATCTCCTTCTGCCGTTGTGCTGAGCAGCTTTGAAGCTCGTACAATTGGTTTTGAAATGCCTGATGCGATAATATAGGTAATAACAATACCAACCAGAATGTAGATTAGTAAGACGATCGGTATATAAGCCTGTATTTCGGATAATCTTGCCAATACTTCATTCTCGGGTGCAGTAACAGCAAGATACCAGTTAGTTCCGTCAACTGGGGCAAAACCTGCAATATAATTTACTCCCTCATATGTGTAATTACCGTTCCCTCTTTTGCCTTCCAGCATCTGCTGATGCAACTGGGCCAGTGATATGAGTGATAAGTCTTCTGTGGATTCTTCAATAGCATTGAACATATTAATAACCTTTTCTTTATCACTGTGGGCTATTACAGTACCTTTTTTATTAATCAGAAATGACGTGCCTGTCTGTGCAAAGGTGATATCGTCAACAATATCGCTTAAAGTATTGCCGTCCCTGACTGCTACCAGAGAGCCAACTATTTGACCATTCTCTCTTATCGGAACTCCAAAGGCTAATATCACTGATCCGTTGTTTTTACTTATAATTGGGTCAGAAACCGCTCTTTCGCCAGCCATTGGTTTTGTGAAGTGAATCCTGTCGCTGATGTCGGTTTTCGTACCGTCCGTAGCTATCATGGTACCGCTTTTGTCTGCAATTCCCATTCTGATGTGCCCTTTATGTTCCACTTCTTTACTTAGTATAGCCAACTTCTCTTCTATTGATATACTTGTGTCGTATATCACAGGCAATTGGGCAAGTGTTTCCAGGGTGTTCAATTCCGCGGTTATACGGCTTTGAACGGTTTTTGCACCCTGATATGCAATATTTGCAATGGCATTCGTTGCTTCTGCTTCAATAATTGATGCCGATACTCTGTAAATTAGCAGGCTGATACCTATGCAGGCAACTGTGACTAATGGCAGGTAAAAAAGCGCAATTTTTGTCTTTAGACTTCTCATAGTCATTCCTCGCTCCCCATATTGTTTGATTTTCAACTTAAAAATAAAGAAAAATACCCCATGTAGAATAAAATACCCTGTTTATTCCACATGGCCGGCAAGCTTGAAAGCCATCTGGCATTTACATGCTTTGACAGCTTCCACGCTTTGGGATTCTGTTTAATTGTTTTACTTTAATTGTGAAAAAAAAGCCTTGGAATATTATGTTACCATATTATGATTGTCGACACAAGTAACAATTTGTCGAAATTTAAGGTATTTTTAGATTAATATCAGCATAAGTGATATATAATTTTTATCATACCTGCACTCTTTTGTCTACAAAAAAAGCAAGCAGTGCATGTATTTTTGATATAATTGATGGGGAGTATTTTGAATTATATATTGTAACTGTTCTGATTTTTTGCTATAGCATTTTATTATGTGACGGTTCAGGAGGTAAGGCATGAACGTTCTGGTTTTAAACGGAAGTCCCAAGGGCAAATACAGCATTACACTGCAAACATCGCTATATCTGGAAAAGAAATTTCCCGAGCATAAATTTAAGTTTCTGGACGTTGGCCAGCAAATTAAATCCTTTGAAAAAAATTTTTCACGTGCGGCTGACGCAATAACTGATGCTGAACTGATAATTTTTTCTTATCCTGTTTATACCTTTATTGCGCCAAGCCAGTTGCACAGGTTTATTGAGCTTTTGAAGGCATCAGGCATCGATTTGGCAGGCAAATTTGCTACTCAGATTACAACATCAAAGCATTTTTACGATGTGACGGCCCATAAGTACATTCAGGAAAACTGCCAGGATCTCGGAATGAAATATATTAAAGGGCTTTCTGCCGATATGGACGACCTCCTGACCGAAAACGGACAGAAAGAGGCAAATGATTTCTTTGAGTTCGTCTGCTGGAGCATTGAACATGATGTATATGAAATTAATCCAGGAAATACTGTTACTTCAGCCCATCTTCCGGTTAGTACCGTTTCGCAAAATGATGATGAAAAAAGCGGTGATGTGGTTATAGTCACCGACTGTACAGGAAACGACAAGCAGTTAAGTGATATGATTAACAGGTTCAGGGCAGTTCTTAAGCACAGGAGCCGCATTGTTAACATATCCGAATATCCATTCAGCGGCGGATGTTTAGGATGCTTCAATTGCGCATCCACAGGGAAATGTGTTTATAAGGACGGATTTGATGATTTCCTGCGCAATAATATTCAAACTGCGGATGCAATTGTATATGCATTCTCGATAAAAGATCATTCCATGGGCTCAATTTTCAAAATGTATGATGACAGGCAGTTCTGTAATGGCCATCGGACAGTGACTATGGGAAAACCTACCGGATACCTGATCAGCGGAAATTATCATGCAGAATCGAATTTACAGATGATAATTGAAGGCAGGAGCGAGGTGGGAGGAAATTTTCTGGCGGGAGTTGCGTGTGATGAAATAAATCCGGATGAAGAAATTGACAGACTTGCTGCAAGGCTTGACTATGCCATAAGTAATAAATACAGCCAGCCAAGAAATTTCTATGGTGTCGGCGGAATGAAAATTTTCAGGGATCTTATATGGCTCATGCGCGGGATGATGAAAGCAGATCATAAGTTCTATAAGGAGCACGGAATATATGATTTCCCGCAAAAGAAAAAAGGAACAATGCTAAAAATGTATCTTGTGGGCGCACTTATATCTTCCCCGAAGCTGAAAAGCAAAATGGGGAACAAATTGAATGAAGGCATGATTGCACCGTACCGGAAAGTTTTGGATAAGTTCAGCCCGTAAATTAATTTTCGGAACCCCGGGATGAGCATAATGAAAGATGACAGTTGCCTGTCTGAAGAAAGGGTTGGAAAGCAAGGCAAGTGGGTTGTATTTTATTCTTTGATGCAGAAAAAGAAAATGAAAGAGGATTTAAACAGTAATAGCAGCAATCAGTGATTTTGCCAATATGATATTTAAAATACCTGAGATTGGTTTGAATGTTGGCGCATATGAAAACCTTGAAAATGCTCATATCTGGAGTAATTTTAAGAGATAAAGTGGTTGACATAAATAGATGCATTAGGATATGATAGTAATATCGGTAAATCATAATTTCAAATAAGCTTTATAGCTGACGACAGATTTGATGCTTATTCTGTTTAAACCCGCATAAATGGTTGTCCCTGTGGAGCTTCACTAGGAGTGATCATTAATGAATGTGACGTATATAATGATCTTGGATATTCATTCCATAGCGATACTCCTAATTATCTGTTTTCATGCATTAAAAGTGTTTGAAGAAGATTCTCTGCGGGATAAACTGTACCTGTCGGTTTTATATACAAATGTTTTTTTGCTTGTTATAGACATATTAAGCAGATTTGACGGTCATGCTGCAGGATTTTATCCCGCGTTAAATCATATTGGAAATTTTGTGATGTTTTTAATGAGTCCGGTTTTACCTTCATTATGGCTTGCATATGTCCACTATCAGGTTTTTTGTGATGAAAAAAGAACCAGGCGATTGTTTTTACCACTAGGTGTTATCTTTATAATAAATGCTGTTATATTAATATTTTCCCAGTTTTTCGGATTGTATTACTACTTCGATTCAAATAACGTATATCAGAGGGGGCCGTTGTTTTTTATCCCTGTTCTTGTTACAGTTATTTTGCTGCTTACAGCTTATATAATAGTGATTGTAAATCGCAGAAATCTGGGAAGAAAAAGTTTTTTCTCGCTTATCTTTTTTGCATTGCCTCCTGTTGTAGGTATCATTTTGCAGGTTGCATTCTACGGATTTGCCTTCATTCTTAACAGCGTTGTACTTTCTCTGCTGGTAATACTTTTAAACATGCAGAATTACAGTGTTTATACCGATTATCTCACAGGGCTGAATAACCGAAAAAAGCTTGATACGTATTTAAGAAAAAAGGTTAGCATGAGTGCTGAAGGAAAAACCTTTTCTGCAATTTTAATAGACATAAACAACTTTAAACATATTAACGATACATACGGGCATGATGCAGGCGATAAGGCGCTGGAGATTGCGGCAAAACTGCTTAAAAGCTGCATTCGAACCGGTGATTTTATTGCCAGATTTGGTGGCGATGAATTTATTATTATTGCGGATATTTCAGACAAAAATGATTTAGAAGCGTTTGTTATAAGAATTAATAAATGTTTTGACAATTATAACAAATCTGCTTCACATCTTTACGAGCTTGAGTTCAGTGTGGGTTATGCCGTGTATGACTGCAAATCACATAAAAGTGCGGCAGAATTTCTGAAACAGATTGACATTTTGATGTATGAGGACAAACAGGCATATCATAAAAAACACGGTATAATAAAGCAGGATTCAAAATAAGACAGGGGATCAGCTCCCCTGCCTGTGGCACAGTTCCAGTAACTTCTGGCTTAGATTGCTCAATTCCGATATGGATTGGGAAATCATGTCAATAAAATTGTGTTCTGTAGAAAGAGTGGAAGCAATTTCCTCTGTAGCTGCGGTATTCTCTTCGGTAATGGCAACAACTGACTCGAATTGCTCACCAAGTTTCTGCAATTCATGAGTAGTTTGTATAACTGTATCGGTATTGTCTTTCAACTTAAGAATGGCCGTGGCAAAAGATTCTTTCATAGAGTTAAAGGAATTGGCGATTTCCGTAAGTAAAACCTGGCCGTCCTCAACCGCTTTCTTTCCTTCGTAAGATTTCTCCCGGGCGGTCTTTGATTTTTCGAATAATTGATGTGTCACCTTCGTAATACGGGAAGCAATTTCACTGCTTTGCTCGGCAAGTTTTCGAACTTCACCGGCAACTATGGCAAAGCCTTTTCCGTGTTCACCGGCACGGGCTGCTTCAATAGTTGCGTTTAATGCCAATAAATTTGTCTGGCTGGCAATACTGTCAATGCTGAGTAACAAGGAGTTTACCACCTGCAGGCTTTCCTGCAAATCATCAACTGTTAATGCCGCAGTGCGGACTGAATCATTCAGGGTTTTCATATACCCGGTGACCTGGTTAACCTTATGCCAGTTTTCCTGCATGTCGTGGTTCATGCTTTGGGATTTTTCCGCAACTTCCTGCGAGATTATTGCTGTTTTCTCCATGTTATGTAAAGAGAACCGGACTGTATTGTTTATATGGGTAATGCTTTCTGCTTCGTTGCTGATAGCCGTAGCCATCTGTTCTGCTGATTCCAGGATGGAACGACTGCTTTCGCGGATCCTGTCCATGTTCATTTTTACGTTTTCAGTGCTGCTATTCAGCTTTACTGCACTTTGATCAATTGCTTTCAAAAGCTCCGTCAGTTGACTGACAAGCTTCTGCGCCTCGTACTCTTTATCAGTGGAATGCTGAATGAGTTTATGTCCCTCATCGGTTAAAAAATAGAGAGAAACTAACGCTCCGCAGATTACTGCATAAACTGTGATTAAAAGAGGTATGTTGTATTCGTCGCCTATAAAGCTGGTGGGAACACAAATATATAATATAAAAACATAAAGGGTAATGAACCCGCTGAAAATCAATATCAGTTGTTTATCAAAATAAAGGGCAGCCATGATTATAGTGAAAAAGATTATATAATGCTTGTTTAACGCAAACCTGTCAAGAAAAAACAGTGCAAAAATGACAGTGAGGGGCAACAGAGCGAAAATCAAACCTTTTACTTTATCAGAAACAGGTATGAAATAATTGATTGCGGCTAATGCAGCCACTGCAACTCCTGATAAAATATATAGCCTGCTGCCATCAAACCCGCGCAAATAAATTAAAGGTATTACAATTAAACCAATTAGGCCAAAAGTTAGAAATAAATTCAGTTTATGGACTTTTTTGCAGTGTACGCTGTAATTCATCGAAACCTCCAAAAATTCCAATACTTAAATTTTAACTTTATAACATTTAAACAGTAATATCAATGGGAAATACAGGTTAATCCCCTGCTTAATTATCCTAAGTTAAATGACAAAGGTTGCATTTGCTTTGTCCATTTACCCCTAATTATCCAGCTTGTGAATTGAGAGTTTTTCTGAACTTATAATGTGGTACAATTAACTTTGGGCGAATGAAGATAGTCTTTTTCAACAGATTAGATGCCAGTTTCCGGAGTGCCGGTTTCATAATAAAACTTGCGTTAAATGGCATAAAAAGTCGGGTACCGACCTCTGATTAACATTATAATAAAATCAAAGCCCGGAAGGAGAATATCGGATGATAAGCTGGGTAGAGGGGATTCAGAATGCAATCGAGTATATTGAGAATAACCTTACAGAGGAACTGAATATTCAGGATATTGCTGAAAAAGCATGCGTTTCAGCGTTTCATTTCCAGAGAATCTTCAATGTACTTTGCGGATTCACGGTAGGAGAGTATATTAGAAATCGCAGGCTAAGCCTGGCAGCGGAGGAACTTTCCAAAGCAGACGCAAAAGTAATTGATGTTGCCATAAAGTATGGTTATGATTCTCCAGACAGTTTTACCCGGGCGTTCACTAAATTTCATGGTATTTCTCCTTCGGCGGCAAAAGTAAAGGGTGCAAACCTGAAATCGTTTGCGCGGTTAAGGATTAAAATAAGATTGGAGGGTGGTACGATGCTGGAGTACAAAATAGTTGAAAAGGAACAGTTTACTGTTATGGGTAAAGCGAGAAGATTTACTACAGATACTTCTTATACAGAAATTCCAAAGTTTTGGGAAGAACATATGAATAGTGAAGACAGCAAGATTGTCTGCGGGATGTATGGAGTTTGCATTGATTCTGACGGGAAGAATTTTGATTATCTTATTGCGGATAATTATTTGCCATGGAATGAAATCCCTGAAGGGTTTGAAACCAGGGTAATCCCGGCAGGAACATGGGCAGTATTCCCGTGCAGGGGTGCATTGCCAAAATCATTGCAGGATGTAAACACAAGAATCTGGAGTGAATGGCTGCCAAGTTGCAAGGAATATAAGCTTGGAGGTAACTATAATATTGAAATGTATGCCCCGCCGACAGAGTACCCCGATGATTATTATTGTGAGATATGGGTACCTGTAGAGAGGGTCGGTAAATGAATAATTAAAGATTAAAATTTTAACAAGGTTTGCAGGCATGCCTTGCAAACCTTGTTAAATCAGGTGGTAGGTTATACAGAATCCATTCATACACTGCACCAAAGAAAAACCGTTCCAGCATGTTTAATCCGGGAAATTGGAATCTCAATTATTTCTCAAAGCGATAATTCTGTCATACCAATATTCTATTTGTGCCTTGTCAGGGCAGTTTTTGAGATACACAAAATTAAAAGGATGACTGACATTGAAATTTTTTAACGGGATTTGTACAAGATATCCTGTAGATAGTTCCCTTTTTACGGCTTCACGGTACATGAAGGTAATCCCTGTATTCTGGTGGCATAATTCTTTAATAGCATTCATATTGCCGATCTCTATTTTTCTTTTAAAATCTTTAATACTGAGATTTCTGGCATATAGTGCCTGTTCCAGTACATCCCGGGTTCCGCTGCCCGGTTCACGCAGTATAAGGTTTTGGTCAAGCAAATCTTCCAGATAATTGGCTTTTAAAGCAATTTCGTTTTGAGGAGAACAAACGCCAATAAATACCTCGTCAGATATCAGCCTGGACTGGAACTGGTTCCGGTCAAAATGGCCTTCGAGCAGGGCAAAGTCTATCTTGCCTTCCCAGAGCATTTTCTGAAGAATGTTGGTGTTTTCTACTATCATCAGTATATGTGTATCCTGATCATCTTTAAATATTTGATATAAAATGGGTGGAATCATGTATTCTCCAATAGTTAATGTTGCTCCGAAATTTAACTGCTTAACCCGGTTTTTGATTCGGTGCAACAAGGGTAAAATACGCTCTGAATTGGCTTTAAGCGTCCTTGAATATTCCAGCAATGCCTTGCCTTCTTCTGTAAGGGAAAAGCTCTTTCCCTTCCCGGCAATCAGTTTTACCTTGTAATAATCCTCCAAATACTGGATGTGCTGAGTAACAGCCGGTTGTGTCAAGTTTAATTTTTCAGCGGTTTTCGTGTAATTGCAGGTTTCGCAAAGAGTGAGAAATGTTTGTAACCTGTTATCTAGCATTTTGTACCTCTTATAAATTTAGTTTATATAAATATAAAAACTTATAATTTCATTTTATATTAATATTAGTGTATATTCAAGAATGAATCTAAATTCTTGGAGGTGTATTATTATCAAAAAGATTAAAACATTAACCCCGGGTGTACTTCTTAGTGCTGGTGTAGCTGTTGTTTCAATATTATTAAGCAGCTTAATTCCAGGTGATATTATAGGAGCCACTGTTATGGCCCTTCTGGTTGGAATGGCATTACATCCTTTATTGAACAGGTATTCGCAGTTTAATGAAGGTGTGAACTTTGCGGGAAAGATGATTCTCCGTGCAGGTATTGTGCTTATGGGTGTAAACCTGAATTTTTCAGAAGTCCTGAATGTGGGCAAATATGCAATTTTCGTTATGCTGTTTACCATGGGGACTGCATTTGGTGTAGGAAACCTGGTTGGGAGAATATTTGGCGTTAACTGGAAACTTGCAAATCTGCTGTCAGTCAGTACGGCAATATGCGGAGGTTCTGCAGTTGCCACAGTAGGGCCGGTTATAAAAGCAAAGGATGAGGATATAGCATATGCAATCTCATCAACTTTTATTTTTGATGTACTGACGGTTGTTGCATTCCCATGGATTGGTTCTGCCCTTGGCATGCATGATACTGGTTTTGGTTTATGGGTAGGTACTGCTGTAAATGATACTTCATCGGTTGTGGCAGCCGGTTATGCATTTTCTGAACTGGCAGGAAACACAGCAGTTATAGTAAAACTGACCAGGACGTTATTTATAATACCAATTGTACTGATATTCTCGTTTATATCAGAAAGACTGGAAGCAAAATCCGAGGGTGACAGTGAACGCAGGCCAATTAACCTCAGGAAAATTTTCCCTTATTTTATTGTTTTGTTTCTTGTTGTTGTGGCTCTCAGAAGCACAGGAATCATACCAGGCAATATTGTACCTGTACTGTCGAAGACATCCAAATTCTGCATGATTGTGGCTTTATCCGCTATTGGCCTTAAAACAAGCTACGGAGATATTAAAAATATAGGGCCTAAGCCAATGATCCTTGGATTATTGGTTGATACACTGGTGGTTGTTGTGTCATTGGGTGTTCAGATAGCAACAGGAAGATTTTGACAGACGGAATACATATTCACTTCAGTGGCGGGTTCAATCCCCCACTGAGGGAAGGGTATCAGACAAAATACATGTTATTTTATTATAAGACTGATCACTTCCACAACACCACCAACAAACAAGGCCGCAGCAACACTTATAAGAACTCCGATACAGGCACCCTTTATATGGTGGATTGGATCCCTGTATTCCTTCACCATATCTTCGGTTCCGGGGATAACTACCTTTTTGCAATGGGCAAAAACAATAATGTCCAGAACTATCAGGTCATATAAATTTACAGCCGAGAACAAAACAAATACATGTATAAAAGCCGAAACAAAATCTGTTTTTCCGGAGAAGTAAGCTGTTACTGCCAACAGGAATACGGCGATAACTGCTGAAATAATCTTTCGCAAAATGTTGTTTTTCCTGGTTTCTGCAAGAATATCCCTGTATTGCGGCAAGCTTTCCACTCTTTTACGAATGGCCGGGGGATATGAAACTATTTGTGATAACGGATTCTTAAACTGTTGAGGCAGGATTAATAAAGTAAAAATTCCACATAACAGGATGCACTGGATTAAAAGCAGCATAATTTAACCCCCTTTAATGCAATAAATATGCCGGTATTTTATCGCTAAAGCAACCCATAATCAGAATAACAATCATAATCATTTCTCTTTATATTCATCGCGAAGCCCTTGTCCGTTGAAGCTTATTCAGCTGCCGGCAAAGCCAACAAACAGCAGAGACTTTGGCATCAGGCATGTTTTCTTACTGAAGTGAAAATGAATTAAAAAATGTTTGACTCTCACATTATGGTATGGTCTAAACTAGAATTGAGCTCAGAAAATCACACATGTGTGAGGTAAATGTTATGCTGAAAATCGGGGATTTTTCAAAACTTTCAAGAATTAGTATTCGCATGCTGCGTCACTACGATGAAATAGGGCTGCTGGTTCCTGAAAGCGTAGATGAGTTTACAGGGTACCGGTATTACAGTGAGGAACAACTGCTGACTGCAAACATGATAAATGCTCTGAAGGATATGGGATTCAGCTTGTCGGTTATTGCTGAAATCCTGAAAGCATACAATGATCCTAAAACCCTGAAGGGATACCTTTTATTGAAGCAGGCAGAGCTGAAAGAACTGGCAGAAAAGACCGGCAGGCAATTACGGGTTCTTGAAGCAACAATCAGTCGGATGGGAAAGGATGATAGTGTAATGGAGTATAGCGTAGTTTTAAAGGAAATACCACAGCGATATGTGGCAAGCCTTAGGAAATAATACCTTCTTACGATAAGGAAGGCATACTTTGGGATGAGTTGATGAAAGAGCTGGCAGCTCAAAATGTACAACTCGCTAACCCGTGCAATTCCATCGCAATTTTCCATGACAGGGAACACAAAGAACATGACGTCGATGTGGAAATACAGATTTCAGTACAGGGAAATTACAAAAACGCCGGCAATATAGTGTTCAAAAACGTCCCTGCAATACATGCTGCTACTGCCACTTTCAAAGGCAGCTATGATCAGATTGCATCTGTGAATGAAGCAATTGTAAATTGGATCAGGGATAATGGCTATGATTTTGATGGAGCGATGTTTAATATTTACCATGTGAGCCCGGCTCAAACGAAAAATGAGGATGAGTTTGTAACTGAAATATGTTTCCCGGTAAAAAAGAATTAAAAGCTTAAAGTGCATGTGTTCAGTTGTTGACCGGTATAAGTCCTGCTGATAGCGTGAGTCTATACAGCAGGACTTTTTACGTTAACTCATTTACTGGCAATTTCAATTTTATCCGAGGTATTCCGGGCCTCATTTTTATTTTAAAGTTAAAAGAACAATACGAATCAGGGCAGTGTGTTATTACAAGTGTAAAAGCCAGGTTTCGGCGGAATTTTGCCGGATTGCGTGGTTATGTCAAATTGTTAATACCCTCATCAAAAAGATGTATCGCTGTATAAACTCTATTGTTATTGACATTTCGGCAGAATTTTGATACATTGTTAAAGTTATAACAAACTTATTTAAACTATAAAAATCAAATGGGGGTTATTATGAGAGGATTTGCAATGAAGAAAATCGGTCAAGTTGGTTGGGTGGAAAAGGAAGTGGCTAAATGCGGACCATATGATGCAATTTGCCGCCCAATAGCATTAGCTCCATGTACATCTGATATTCATACTGTTTATGAAGGTGCAGTTGGAGAACGTACCGACTTGATTCTTGGGCATGAAGCCGTTGGTGAAATTGTAGAAGTTGGAGAGTTTGTAAAAGATTTTAAAGTAGGCGATAAAGTTATTGTGCCTGCGATTACACCTGATTGGGGTTCATTGGAAGCACAGCGCGGGTTTGCCATGCATTCAGGCGGATGCCTTGGAGGCTGGAAATTCTCAAACACTAAAGACGGTGTGTTTGCAGAGTTGTTCCACGTAAATGATGCCGATGCAAATCTGGCATTATTGCCCGAAGGTATAAATCCTGCCGAAGCTACAATGTTATGTGACATGGTTCCTACCGGATTCCATGGAGCAGAACTTGCTGAAGTTACTTTTGGCGAAGACGTACTGGTTATCGGTATAGGACCTGTTGGTCTTATGGCTGTTAAGGGTTCTGCCTTAAGAGGTGCAGGAAGAATCCTGGCTGTTGGAACCAGACCTAATTGTGTTGCCCTTGCAAAAGAATATGGTGCAACAGATATAATAAGCTACAAGAATGGTCCTATTGACAAGCAGGTTTTGGAATTGACAAATGGCAAAGGCGTGGATAAAGTTATCATAGCCGGTGGAGATGTGGATACATTTATTGAAGCAGTAAATTGTGTAAAACCAGGTGGAATTATTTCCAATGTTAACTATCTGGGCAGCGGTGACTATGTAAAAATCCCAAGAGCAGCATGGGGAGTAGGAATGAGCCACATAAGAATTGTCGGCGGATTAATGCCTGCAGGCCGTATGCGCACCGAACGTCTAGCAAACCTCATGAAGACCGGCAGACTTGATGTGTCGGGTATGCTTACTCACAAATTCGAAGGCTTTGATAATATACCACAGGCTCTGGAAATTATGAGAACCAAGCCAAGCGACTTAATTAAGCCTGTAATCACAATAACCTACTGATAATTGATATTTAATAATAAATATAAAAATCATAACACCCTTAAAGCTGACCAGGTATAATGTGAAAGTTTTAAGGGTGTTTGCTTTTATTGGATTATATCGTTTCTGAAAATATATCTTTATTGGAATCCGGTATTTCTGAACTGAAAAACAATATTGAAAAAATGCATATGATTTTTTCGCTGCTGAGCAACAACCAGTCTTTACTTTCTTTGGAACAGACAGAAGGACCTATTCCAGGCGATCAGGTTTTGAGCCAGTCGCTTTAACTGAAAAATCAATTACATATAATGGATGAAAATATTGTCTTATTTTGTCATCCTGGTATATACTTGTTTATGAACGCGCATATGGTAAAACGGCATTAATGCTGTTTACCCATTCCCAATTTAACACAGGATATGGCTCTGTGAAGTGATTATACACTTACTGCGAACAGCGCAGATATGTGTTTTTCGTATGTAAACTGTACAGGTTTTAAAGGAGTGGTTGCAAATGAACCATGCTGTTGAACTGAAATGGCTGGATGAAAGGACAGTTCATACTCAGGGGGTCACATGGGGAGTTCCGTGGGAAAAAGGGGCTTTGAAGAAAAATGAAGATCTCATTCTTGAAAATGAAAACGGTGAGCTTATTCCTGTCCAAAGCTGGCCTTTGGCATATTGGCCTGACGGGTCAATAAAATGGACCGGCCATGCAATTTCTTTGAAGGATAATGTAGAACGTCTGTATTTGAAAAAAGGGACCCGGTTAAAGAAAGAAGAAGGGTTACAGCTCAAAGAAAGCGAAAATGATATTGAAGTTGATACCGGTGTGATGACTTGCCGGATAAGCAAATCCGGGCCGTATATCATACGTTCTGTGTCGATGAACGGGCGTGTTTATTGCAAAAACGGTGTACTTGTGTGCATACGGGAGGAAAGAACAGGCAAACCCGGAACTATGCAATTTCGTGAAGAAAAATTTGAAAGTGTTGTTACCGAAACAGTTATAGAACAGCGAGGGCCTATACGTTGTGTTATTAAGGTTTCGGGAATGCACAGGCTGATTACCGGGAACAGGGAATGGCTTCCTTTCACGCTTCGCCTCTATTTTTACAAAGAACAGTGTTCAATCCGGATGGTTTACAGCTTTGTTTATGATGGTGACAAGGAGAAGGATTTTATTAAAGGCCTGGGGATTACTTTGAGTGTCCCGCTGAAAGGTGAATATTACAACCGTCATGTAAGATTATCAGGTGATACAGGCTTTTTTTCAGAATCGGTACAGTTATTGTCCACGTGGAGACCGCGGATTCCTGCGGAAATTTACAGGAAGCAGATACAGGGTGAAATCATTTCGCCTGATGAATGCCGTGAATTTGCGAATAAGCTGGAATCAATCACAACATGGGACAGCTTCAAGCTGGTTCAGAGTACCAGTGAAACCTACAGAATTGAAAAAAGGACGCAGGAAGGGTGTTGCTGGATACATGCAGGCAGTGGGCGCAGATCAGGCGGCCTTTCATATATCGGCGGAGAGTGCGGTGGCCTGGCTGCAGGAATCCGTAATTTCTGGCAGAAATACCCTTCATCGATTGAGATACATGGTATGAAAGAGGACAGTGCGTCTTTAACATTATGGTTCTGGTCCTATGACGCTCAGCCTATGGATTTGAGGCATTATGACACCAAAACGCATGTAGACAGCTATTATGAAGGTTTTGATGAATTGCGAAGCACACCATATGGGATTGCGAACACCAGTGAAATCATTCTTCAGCCATATGAAAAAACCCCCGAACCGGCCGAATTATCGGAGCTGAATACCGTACTTACATCTCCCGGGCTTTTGGTATGCAATCCCGAGTATTATCACCGTGTAAAGGCATTTGGTATATGGAGCCTGGTTGACCGTTCAACAGAAGCTAAAGATTTTATAGAAAACCAGCTGGATAAGGCACTTTCGTTTTACCAGGACGAAATTGAACAGCGCCAATGGTACGGGTTCTGGAATTATGGCGATGTTATGCATACATATGACCCTGTAAGGCATACCTGGAAATATGATATGGGCGGTTATGCATGGCAGAATACCGAGCTTGTCCCGACATACTGGCTCTGGTACAGTTTTCTCAGAACAGGCCGGAGTGACATCTTCCGCATGGCCGAAGCCATGAGCCGGCATACGATGGATGTGGATGTATACCATATAGGCGAGTATAAAGGCCTTGGCTCAAGGCATAATGTGATCCATTGGGGCTGCGGATGTAAAGAGGCAAGAATAAGTATGGCAGGTCACCACCGTTTCTATTATTATCTGACCTGTGACGAGCGGACCGGAGACGTGCTGGATGAAGTCAGGGATGCTGATTTTGCCTATCTCAGTTTGGATCCGATGCGTGCATATTATCCCAGGGAGGATTATCCTACTCATGCGCGAAGCGGCCCTGATTGGGCAGCTTTTTGCTCAAACTGGATGACCCAGTGGGAACGATATGAGAACAACCATTACAGGGATAAAATACTGAAAGGTATCCAATGCCTGAAAGAAATGCCCTATCGCCTGTACGGCGGATCTGTTTTCGGATATGATCCTGAAACCGGTGAATTAATCCATCCAAACGAAGAACGGGATACCGGATCGCATCTTGTTATATGCATGGGCGGGCCCCAGATATGGATGGAGCTTTCTGACTGTATTGACGATCCGGACTGGGATGAAATGCTTGCTGAATACGGGGAGTTTTATAATCTTCCGAAAGAAGAAAAAATAGCACGAACCAACGGAGCAGTATCCGGCAATGGTTTTTCCTTCCCGATATTCTCGGCTGCAATGCTCGCATTTGCCGCAAAGAAAAGAAATGATCATGAACTGGGAAGGAAAGTATGGGAGATTTTATCGGGTAAAGGCAGCGGACACCATACACCATACAGAATGGAAAAATTTGAAGTGGAAAAAACGGAATATTTCAAACCCGTTCAAGAAATTCCGTGGGTTTCAACAAACACCATCGCCCAGTGGGCATTGAACCTTATTGTTTGTCTGGACATGGTTGGGGAAGATTTGACAGATGATTTCGTGCTAAATTTTAAGTCGTATGAAGCCGGCGGTGATTGATTCACCATAATCCTTAGGCTTGAAAACATTCGAACGGTCCTCCAGGCAGGGGACCGTTTTCTGTTATGGTTATACCTCAGATATGATACCATATCTGAATATTTACCAACTGATTACATCGCCCATATATGATATGTTATAATACTAAAAGCAAAACGGTATGTTCCCGGTTACTTCATTGCACGAAACAGGGTAATCAATTCTATAAGCTGAATTTTCTGGGAGCGTTATTATGATAAAGCATATTGAAGAAAAGCATATTAATGAATGTGTTGAAGTTATTAAAGACAGCTTTTTAACTGTCGCCAAAGAATTTGGCATTATGTTAAGAAACAGGGAACGGGCCCGATTAACGGGCCCTGTTGTTACTCTTTATGGCATATTGAGGAGATTGAACATCCGCTGCAACCACAACCACAGCTGCTTTCAGATTTTCTTCTTTTTCTGATCAGGTTGACGCAAACAGCTGTTACTATAGCCAGAAGAATTGCGCTAATCACTATTGTCCCAAGATTATTGACAATATAACTAATCATGTAATCGCCTTCTTTCTACTCATGCTCTTGCAGAGTTCAGAACACCGACTTTGCTTCTTCTTTCTGCACCGGGACGTAACAGCAAATACAGGAACGCAAGCAGAATTGCAATTGCTGCTACAGAACCGAAATTGAAACCGCCATTTCCAATAAGACTGCCAAACTGGTAGATGCATAATGAGACTGCGTAAGCAAACAGTGTTTGATATCCGACTGCAAACAATGTCCATTTCGGATTGTTCATTTCCCGCTTAATTGCTCCTATGGCTGCAAAGCATGGTGCACAAAGCAGGTTGAAAATCAGGAATGAGTATGCAGATAATGTTGTAAAGCTTGTAGCAAAAGTTCCCCATATTTCGGCACCGTCTTCCGATACTTCGGCGAAACCGTACAATATTCCAAGAGTACCAACTACATTTTCTTTAGCAATCAGTCCGGTCAGTGATGCAACAGCAGCTTCCCACTTGCCCCAGCCAAGAGGTGCAAAGATTGGTGCAAGGAAACCACCTATAGCGGAAAGGAATCCATCGCTCAAATCTTCAACCATTCCGAAGTGGCCATCGACAATGCCAAAGTTGGAACCAAACCATACAAAAATAGTGGATAGCAGAATAACTGTGCCGGCTTTCTTGATAAACGACCAGCCGCGTTCCCACATGCTTCTCAGAACATTGCCAACTGTGGGCATGTGATAGGCAGGAAGTTCCATAACAAATGGAGCCGGATCTCCTGAGAACAGTTTTGTTTTTTTCAGTATAATACCAGAACAGATAATTGCAGCGATACCAACAAAGTATGCGCTTGGAGCTACCCACCACTTACCGTCAAACATGGCTCCGGCAATTAAAGCGATAATCGGCAATTTGGCTCCGCACGGAATAAAAGTGGTTGTAATTATGGTCATTTTGCGATCCCGGTCATTTTCTATTGTGCGGGACGCCATAATACCCGGAACACCACAACCACTTCCTATAAGCATCGGAATAAACGATTTCCCTGACAGTCCGAACTTGCGGAATATCCTGTCCATGATAAAGGCGATACGGGCCATATAACCACAAGCTTCAAGAAAAGCAAGAAAAGCGAACAATACAAACATCTGGGGTACAAATCCAAGCACTGCGCCAACTCCGGCGACAATACCGTCCAGAATCAGGCTTTGCAGCCAATCTGCCGTTCCTGCTGCAATAAGCATGTTTTCAACTGCCTGTGGGATAATTTCTCCGAAAAGCACGTCGTTTGTCCAATCGGTAACCCATGTACCTACCGTTGTTACAGATACATAGTAAACAATAAACATTACCACGGCAAAGATTGGCAGTGCCAATATCCTGTTTGTTACTACCATATCTATTTTGTCAGAAACTGTAAGGCCGGATCTGTTCTTATTGTAGCAATCGTTAATAATGGATGAAATGTAAACATACCGTTCATTTACAACTATGCTTTCAGAATCATCATCGAGTTCGGCTTCGCAACGCTGAATTTCGGTTTCAATTTTTTGCCTTACACTTTCAGGCAGATCAAGTTGATCCATAATTTTTTCGTCGCGCTCGAAAACCTTGACTGAAAACCAGCGCAGCTGGTTTTCAGGTACTTTTTCGTCGATTGATTCCCGGATTAAGTTGATTGAATGTTCAACACTGTCTGAAAACCTGTGTTTTGGTTCCATTGCTCTTTTGCTTTTTGCCAGGCTGACCGCTTTCTCTGCAGCTTCGAATATACCCTTTCCTTTCAGCGCTGAAATTTGAACAACAGGGCAGCCCAGTTCTTTGGAAAGCCGGTCTGTGTTGATTTTATCCCCGTTTTTCTCAACAACATCCATCATGTTTACTGTGACTACCATTGGTATGCCCAGTTCTGCAAGTTGTGTGGTAAGGTACAGGTTACGCTCCAGGTTTGTGCCATCAATAATATTAAGTATTACATCGGGACGTTCATTAATAAGAAAGTTTCTTGCAACCACTTCCTCGAGCGTATATGGAGAAAGGGAGTAGATTCCCGGGAGGTCTACAATGGTAACATCCTTGTGGTTTTTAAGTTTACCTTCTTTCTTTTCGACGGTAACACCGGGCCAGTTACCAACAAACTGGTTTGAACCAGTCAAGGCATTAAACAATGTGGTTTTACCGCTGTTAGGATTGCCTGCAAGTGCAATTTTTAAAGGCATATTATATCCTCCTTATCATTCATTACGCTGGATTTTAGTTAGTTTAAACTAACCCAACGGCTAAATAATACGGGTAAAGCAAACCAAGTTGGCAAAACCCGCTATTCTACCAGAATTATTTCTGCGTCTGCTTTTCGCAGTGATAGTTCATAACCACGTACTGTTATTTCTACCGGATCACCAAGAGGTGCCACCTTACGTATGTAAATTTCTGTTCCTTTTGTAATTCCCATGTCCATTATTCTGCGCTTGGTCGCGCCTTCACCGGTTATTTTCAGTACCGTGACAGTCTGACCGCATTTTGCTTCTCGTAGTGTTTGCATCAGAGATACCCCTTTCGGAATTTATTATACGAATATTTTACTTGCCATTTCGCGGCTGATGGCAATTCTTGAATCTTTTACATTAACAATAAGGTTTCCGCTGATTTCGCTGATAACTGTAACAGCGCCACCAACAACAAACCCAAGGTTTTCAAGAAACCTTTTAACTTCTTCCTTGCCGCCTACTTTTTTAATGTGATTTACTTCGCCTGCCTTTGCCATTGTTAAAGGCATCATCATCACTCCCCCACAGATAAGGTAAATGAGCTATATTTCATAAGGCAAATCCATGATTTAGCGATTATAAAATTAGTTAGAATTATCTAACTAATATAAGGTTAGCATTAACTAACAGGTATGTCAATAAAGATTTTTTAATTTTTGAAATCATTCTAAATCTGATTTAAAATCATTAATTTGTAATTTGAAAGCTAATTTATTTATGTTATAATATCAAAGCTGATCTATTGTTAATGCAATCTGTCCTGTGATTGCATTATTTTGCTTTTTATTCTCAGGTAAAGTACAAAATAGAAAGGGAATGAATACTGCAAATGAAGAAAACATCCATTGAGACGAACATGACAGAAGGCAGCGTTGTTAAGCAGCTTATAAAGTTTGCACTGCCATTTATGCTTTCTAATTTAATACAAACCCTTTACAATGTGGCAGATATGCTGATAGTCGGAAATTATGCGGGAACTGTCGGTATTTCGGGAGTTAATATCGGCGGGCAGGTTACTTTTATTTTAACTAATATTATTATTGGTCTGACAACCGGTGGCACGGTTATTATTGCTCAATACCTCGGATCGGGCGACAGGAAGGGTATGAGGGAATCCATCAGTACACTTTTGACTTTTCTCCTGGTTTCGGGTATTGCTTTTACCGTTATCATGTTATTCCTTTCAGATGGAGTGCTCAGGTTGTTGCAAACACCGCAGGAATCATATCAGCAGGCGAGAGATTATCTCGACGTAACGCTTCTGGGTACCATATTTATTTTTGGATATAACGCATTTTCTGCTATTTTGCGGGGACTTGGCGACAGCAAAAGACCGTTGATTTTCGTAACAATAGCTTGTGTAATAAATGTTTTTCTGGATCTTTTGCTTGTCGGCACGTTTGGCATGGCAGCGAAGGGAGCAGCTATCGCGACTGTTATTTCGCAGGCTGTAAGTATGATTTTATGTATTTTCTACCTTAAAAGAAGCGATTTTGAATTTGACTTCAGGTTTAGCTCATTTAAATTTTACAGAGAACGGTTTAATATGATTCTGCGTGTGGGTATACCAATCTCAATCCAGAATGTTATTGTGAATTTTTCATTTCTGGTGTTAACCGCCATTTCAAACGGTATGGGTGTAAGTGCATCTGCAGCCGTTGGTGTCGTGGGTAAATATAACGGGTTCGCAATATTGCCTGCCATAGCGGTTGGTTCATCTGTTTCTGCCATGGTAGCTCAGAACATGGGGGCAGGGCAGATTGAGCGGGCCAAAAAGACGTTCCACACCGGTTTTATATTTGCTTTTTCGGTTACTTTTGTAGTATTTGCTTTAACACAAATGTTTCCGGAAAAGATTCTCTCAATATTCGATGATGATCCAGAAATGATTGCCGCAGGGGTGGAGTACATAAGGACATTTTCCTTTGATTACCTGATTGTGCCTTTAACATTCTGCCTTAATGGCCTTATCACAGGCTCCGGGCATACTGTAATATCGTCGGTCTGTGGAATTTTGTCATCAATTGGTTTCCGTATTCCAATAGCCATTCTTTTTGGGCTGGTTATGCAAAAAGGTCTGTGGGGATTGGGACTGGCTGCACCGGTTGCCTCGCTTGCTTCGGGCCTGATTCTTTTTGTTTTTTATATAACAGGTAAATGGAAAACAAACAAGGTTATCAAATACGAAGAAAGCAATTTAATTTAAAGATTAATGAAAGAACAGTAAAGATCCGGCCGGAACTTTTTTAAGCATTCATAATTACAGTTCCGGTCTTTCTTTATCTTTGTGTGTTGCTAAAAAGAAGAAGCGCAGGACAATTTCTTCTGTTTTTGATTCGTGAAAAAATGTACTTCGTGTACATCCTTCATGCAAATAGCCCTCTATGAAATTCAATGCATGGTATGTATCAGTTGGTGTGCACTTCTTTATACCTGTCAGGGGATGGCCTGCGCAAAGGCGTATTCTTTGCGAAACTGCAGCAGATTTTTTATCTGCTGATAAAGGCAGGGAATATTAAATCAGATGAGATGCAAAAATGGCTGGAATCCGGTAAATTATGAGAGTTCACCATTTACCGGATTCCATCAAGAACTTTTTGGGTATTCAACAGTGCTTCTTCAGGTGTTTCCCTGCCGGTAATTGCCAGGATTAAATGCTCACCCAGCATATATTCGAAATCACGCTGGTTATAGTCAATATCTAAAGTAGAGAGTATAGGTTTTCTTATTCCCAT
>ENA-OWPA01000779-OWPA01000779.1-bioreactor-metagenome-genome-assembly--contig:-NODE-779-length-32781-cov-8.167074_pt1 | contig 32781 bp, 28 predicted proteins | sample MGYA00238139_ERZ651803 | MGnify/ENA primary metagenome ERZ651803 (study PRJEB26909, sample SAMN07631231) | bioreactor metagenome | isolation source: Switchgrass digestor | place: USA: Dartmouth... | reverse complement strand
TCAATATTTCCTCTAGTTGTTCTACAAATACAGGAAAAGTATTTTCACCATCTAGAGTTTTTATGATTTTCTCTCCTGCTAGAAGGAATTTTTCATATACATGTTGAATTATTTTCATATAGACCTCACCTTTCTGTTGAGTTTTTTTAACTCATCCTGTAGGAGGATGGTGAGGTCTTTTTTCTACGTACGGCCGCCGTTTTCCTGCTTTTTGACCTAATAAAATTTTACACTATCGTCTCTATTTTAACAAGCCGTCAATGGTATCAAAAAGAGGCTTAAAAATACTTTGGGTTATATTAGTTGGATTTAAATAATGGAGTTGAAAAATGTGAAATATGCCGTACACAGCTCCTATAATTAAAATTGCGCTAAAAACTGCCAGTTCGCGCTTCATTTGATTTTTTATAAGGCATGGCAGTTCCAATATCAGGATTATGATAACAGTTATAATTAACAATGCCAATATAATCCCCTACTTTACAAAGATAAATAAACTAGTTGACAGCAGGCGTATCCGTAATCATGCCTGTGCGGCGGACTTTAGCCTCTACATTCACCGTCACTTTAATATCAGGGTAAATTTCGCGCCAATCTTGCTGTATCTGTTTCCAAAATTGAGGATACCTTTTGTGCAAGCGATTGCCAAAACCAAATATATCTGCCTCAAACTCATTTTGAGCCTTGTTTAGAGCATTCTCTACCAAGGCTTTTATTTCATGGGCAGCCTTTTGTTCAACGGCTTTTATGACATCGGGCCTTGCTATAGGCCTTGTATCATCATGTTGTTGAAGATCACCTTCCGCTTTTATATCTATAATAAAAGAAATTTCATCGCCTTCCACCTTAGGGACTATCTTGCTGCTGGCCCTTGTCATGGCAAAGGCCACATCTTTTTTATCAAGCTCGTGTACACTAAGTGATATTATACCTTGCCTTGCTCTTCCAATCCCATATAAATATCCTTTAGTTTCCTCGTCATTCAGCCAACCCACCAATTTGCCTTTTCTAAAGACAGCGGTGCCAACTAAGCGAACCGCCTTTTGACCACTATTATTGGCCGAGCTATTTCCCGGCTGGCTTTGCCCTCCCTCCTTACGTTCAAAGACTTCTATGCAAGATGCCACTGCATCCTGACCTGGGGTGATTAATTGATTTGCAAAGCGTTTAATATCTATTGTAAAAGCTTCGCTTGCAACAGGTTGATTTTGAACAAGGCCAATGATTTCTTGGGATAACAGTTCTTCCAATTCCGGCTCTATCTCCAATATATCTAATGCTTGACCTTTAGCAACTAAAACCCAGGTATTCAGGCGAATATCTTTTGAACGCAAAAGGACATCTATGATTTGGTCGACGCCATCCCGAGCTAATTTCTCCCCAATTACAAAGATATTCACATGTGCAATATATTCCCGGCGGGGCAGGCGTGCAGTCAGGTTTCGCCCTGCCTCCCAGGCCGTAGATCCGATACTTGATACCAGCACTGTCGGTTTGTCACTTCCACTGCCATTTCCCCCTAAAGGGCCTTGACTGGCTAAATCACGGGGTTTTATCGTATTTGCACTTATCAACCACTTGTCCTGACCGTCTATTGTTATTTTATCAGTTCCAATTATCGTAGCCATGGCCAATTTTTCGATTTCTCTTCTGCTCCAGCATCCAGTAAAAGAAAACAAGATAAACACAATGATGAGAATTGTTACGAAACGCTTACTCACTTTTTTGCTGGCCTCCTTTTTTGGTCAATACAGCGATTATTAATAAGACCAATGGAATACCTAATTCAAAAACAAAAGCATAAAATGGAAACACTTCAGTAAGCCACTGGATTGACTGGATTGAGCTTTCAAAAAGCTCCAGTGACCACACTCCCAAAAGAAGCCCTAGAGGCAGCACTACAGGACGATAATCAGAAAGGCCAAGGAGCTGACCTGTTCCCAAAGATGCTATATAAAAAAAAGTTGCAACTTTTATGGTAACACCCGCTACCCACATTACTAAGACCAGCGCTTCCACTCGTTCAATAAACCGCCCAATAGTTATACACCTTGCTAGCTCAAAAAAGGGAAAACTCAAATACTTCGTGAGCTCTCCTATTACTGCAGTCGTAAACACAGTGGCAAATGTGAGGATAATTCCTATAATAATCACCGAATATGCCAGGTATTTTCCGATATTATCCGAGTCATCTACATAAGGCAAAAGCATTGAAACCACAATAATTTCCCCTCGCCATGCCATGGGTGCCCAAGATCCTCTAAGGATTGGCTTTATGCCGTTTTCCATAACCGGCAGCAGATTTGAAAAATCTGCCTCTTGCATTGCTAAAAGAAATACTCCGGCAATGGACAAAGTAAAAAGGGGAAAGATAAATTCGTTGGCACGACATATAACTTCCAGGCCGCTTTTTGTAGCCCATGCACCGAGAATAAGCAGTATTATAATAAAGGCAATAAGCGGTGTCTCCGGCATAAATGATGTAAGGATAAAATCTCCGAATTCCCGTACAACTACAGAATTTATATGGATAAACCAAAGGATATAAGCAGCTCCAACTACTTTTCCCAATGGGCCGGCAATAATTTGTGAGTATTCGATTATCGTCTTGTTGGGAAATCTTTGCCACAATTTTATGATTACCAAGGCCGTGAGTAAGCCATAAACTGTAGCCACAACAAGAGTGCAAATCCACCCATCACGACCTGCTGCAGCTGCCGTAATGGCTGGCACTGTTAGAACTGCCGTTGATACGACCACCGTAAAGGTAAGTAACAGTACCCCTTGTCGGCTGCTAACTTTCCCCTTTTCAAGCACCACTTTTCCCTCCTTTGTCGTCATTTTTGTTTTGAGAGGGGCCGGGCTTTTGACCCAACTTTTGACGCTTGCTGTCCTGTAACCCCATAAATTTAGGCCGTCTTATCATTGCCCACCAGGGCATTCGAATAAAACTGTCTTTAAAATCACTGGAACTAAAGGGGGCTAAAGGTGTAATATATGGCACTCCAAAAGAGCGCAAAGCACAAACATGTATCAATATGGCCATTAAGCCTACCATTATGCCAAATAAGCCAAAGGATGCTGCTAAAACCATCATGGGAAACCTTAAAATGCGGACGGCGTAGGAGCCGCTTATAGTAGGAATGGTAAAGGAGGCTATGGCAGTAAGGGACACCACCATAACCATGGCAGAAGATACGAGGCCCGCACTGACTGCCGCTTGACCTATAACGAGGGCCCCTACGATACTCACTGCCTGACCGATAGGCCTTGGCAAGCGGACACCGGCTTCCCTTAAAAATTCAAACACCATTTCCATCATAATCGCTTCAAGAAAAGCAGGAAACGGCACTCCCTCCCGCTGCCCTGCAATGGAAATTAAAAGAGGGGTGGGCAGCATCTCTTGATGGAAGGTTAGCACTGCAATATAAGCTGATGGAAGCAAAAGGGCTATGTGCATGGTTACGAATCTTAAAATTCGCGTAAAAGTAGCATAGGGAAATCTATTGTAGTAGTCCTCCGGTGATTGGAGAAACTGCGGAAATGTAGCAGGTACTATCAGGCATATAGGTGTATTGTCAACCAGTATGCCCACACGGCCTTCCAGAAGGCACGCACACATGCGGTCAGGGCGCTCCGTAGTATTTACCTGGGGAAAAATCGAGCTTGGATCATCTTCAATGAATTCTTCCAAATATGAACTCTCAAGGACTCCGTCAATTTCTATGCGTTTTATTCGCCGCTTAACTTCATCTACTATTTTGTTATTTGCAATGCCATCGATATAAATTACAGCCACGTCAGTTCGGCTAAGTGTGCCCACTTTAAATATTTCCATTTTAAGGCGGGAGGTTTTGAGGCGGCGCCGTATCAGTGTAGTGTTTGTGCGAAGGCTTTCTACAAAGCCATCTCTTGGACCGCGGACAAGGGGCTCGGATTGGGGCTCTTCCACACTACGGTCTTCCATTTGTCTGACACTTGAAACAATGGCTTGGGGTGTGCCCTCAATTAACAGGACAGCCTGTCCCGATAATATATTTTCTACCACTTTGGTCATATCATTTACGATGCGCACCTCAGTGGTGCTCAAAAAACTATCCTTAATTATATTGAAAACATTGGATCTGTTTATTTCTTGACCTTTCAGAATGGCGGGATTAAGCTGTAGTGAACGCAGTACATTGGTAGCAGTAAGCTTTTCATCAATCATGCCGTCAATGTATATCAAAAACCCGTCAATGGGCTCCTCAGCATTTATCTGAAAGCTCCTCATGGCCACATCGTTGCAGCGGTCAAATACGCTTCTTAGGTGTTTGATGTTTTCGTCAAGATTTGAGGACAGCAAAACCTTTTCGCTGCTCTTTTCAATTTTTACATCTTCATTTTCTGAGACTTGTCTGCTAAATATATTTTTTATTTTATTAATAAAGCCAAACATTACTTCACCTGATTATCATGTATATAATTTCATTTAGTTATTGTATCCATTATAAAAAAAATAATCCCCTGAAAGGCTATTACCTTCGGGGATTGTTTTTCACAATACATTTTAAAATTTATTGACTTATTTCAAAAGAATTCTGTTTTCAGGTTTTACCAACCTTATTAATATAGCGGCAGCTTCTGCTCGGCTTATATTTGCATCGGGATTAAAGGTTAGATTTTTGTCTTGGCCCATGAGTATACCGGCATTATACAATTTAAAGATCTCAAAATTATATTTTGTTGTATGGTCTACATCAGGAAGACTTAATATATTGTTTAATTTTTTAAATTCACTGTTAGGCAGGGTGTTTGCTAAAACGTATGCAAATTCTGCCCTGGTTGCAGGTTTTGACAGCACAGTAAATTCATCTCCGTAGATGATTCGCTTACTAATAACATAATAAACTGCACCGTCATACCAACTGGGACCGGTATTTTCTATATCTGGCCCTTCGCCATTGTAGATTTTGTTTATCCGAGCCGCCATAGTGAAGAGTTCAGCAATGGTCACATTGCCCTGAGGATCAAATTTACCTTTACCCTTGCCTTCCATGAGCCCCAATTCATAGCATGTTGCAACATTCTTTGCAAACCAATCGTTTTCCTTTACGTCAGTAAAAGCACCCGGTGAATATGTATTTCGAGCTACAAAATTGTCAAGGCTGATAATTCTATAAGAAATTTGATCTAAACCCTCTGCGGGTTTGCCACCTTCGTCTAAAATTTCTATAAGACATATATCTGATGAGGCGCCCCAAGCAGTACTTGATGCCAGATATAGCCCAGGTTCATTTAAAGTTATATAGCCGGAGGTTATTTCATACTTTCCTATATACTGATCTCCAGGATACTCCTTAGTTTCTATCGTATCTATTTTCTCCAAGTGTTCATTATACATACTAACTTTATATGTTATATCATCCCATTTTAAAGGTGTCCGCTCTATGCCGACGTATAAGTATTGGCTGGGATTCGTAAACTCAAGCGGGTTTACCTTGTAAACATCTACATATGCTAATTTATTAGGGTTATTAATTCTCAAAACTCCAGGACTCTTTGCCGTATATTTTGTGTAACGATTTTCATAGCTGGAACTTTCAAAGCTTACCGTTACCTTGGAGATGAGATTGTCCAGAGAGAAAACACTGTTTTCCCGAGTATCAGCATTTGCAAAAGCCGGAAACATGAAAAATAAAGACGATATAAATATGGCTAATAAGAGGAAAATATATTTTTTCATCTGGTTTCCTCCTGTGATAGTTTTTCTAATAAGAACATATAATTTACATTACTACAACATTTGTGGCCTTGTTATATTAAAATTCCCCCGAAAACTATGTCTCGGGGGATATATTCCGTTTAATCTTCATAATCTAATACTATTATGCGCTGCTGGTCTCCAAGATCGTCAGCGGTAATTTCTACGATATTAGAGCCCAAATGCTCTCCGTGGCCCATTTTTTCCAAGAACTTTTCTACCGGATCTATGGGCATGCTGACGGCCGGTGTCTTAAAGTGCATGGGAATTATAATTTTAGGGGAAAATTGTTCCACTGCCGCGGCGGCTCCCTCTGCATCCAGAGTAAATGTGCCACCAACAGGAATCAGCAACACATCAACATGACCGATGTCTTCCAGTTGCGTTTTTGACAGTAGATGTCCTAAATCACCCAAATGGCATACTTTAATTCCATCAATATTGAATGTATAGATTATGTTAGGACCTCGTTTGGCTCCTTTGACTTCATCATGGTAAGCAGAAACCCCATTTATGCTTATATTGCCAATGGTGCATTCTCCAGGAAATTTGATGACTTGGGGGTCACCCTGAATTCCTTCCACATAATTGTGATCATAATGGTCATGACTGACAGTAACGATATCTGCTTCAATCATCGGTATCTTATATCCCACACTGCCGTCAAAGGGGTCGGTAATTATCTTGGTGCCATCTTGTGATTCCAACAAAAAGCAAGCATGACCGAACCATCGAATTTTCACGACCGGAAAACCTCCCTTTCTTTAGTGTCCGAAATAATCAAACACATCTTCACCCAAATCCTGATAAAGGCTTCTATCTCTATACAGCCGTTTTCATCCTCAATTTTCAAACTAAAGCATCTTAACAATAATATATTCTCGTCAAAACTTCAAATTCCTTCTTTTTACGGATATTTTATGTATTCCCAGCAATGTTAATTCTTGGGATATATCTACATGCGCTCCGGCGCTGTAATGCCCAAAATTGAAAAGGCATTTCTTAACACCTGCTGAGTAGCCATGACCAAAAGGAGCCTGGCTTTTGTCAAATTATCGTCATCGGTAAGGACTCTGCATTTATTGTAAAAGGAATGAAATGCTGCCGCAAGCTCCTGTGTGTAAACCGTAATGCGGTATGGCGCAAGATTTTCTGCCGCGAGTTTTATTTCGCTGGGAAAGTCTGCAAGTTTCTTGATCAATTCGATTTCAGATCCTTCTACCAACAACTCTGATGATTTTTTAAACTCATCAAAACTCAAGCCAGCTATATCAGGCAGGTTTACGCCTTGCTCCTTGGCTTGCCTTAATATGCTGGATATGCGAGCATGGGCATATTGGACATAATATACGGGATTATCATCTGATTGTTTTATTGCCAAATCCAAGTCAAAGTCCAAATGGGTATCGGCACTTCGCAGGTTAAAGAAAAACCGTGCTGCATCCTTGCCTACCTCATCTACAATATCGGCTAGTGTCACCGCACGCCCGGTGCGTTTTGACATGCGGGCTATCTCACCGTTGCGATAGAGCCTGACCAGCTGCATGATGATGATTACCAGCTTGTCCGGATCATAACCTAGCGCTTTCAGGGCTCCTTTCATCCGGGCTATGTGGCCGTGATGATCGGCTCCCCAAATATCTATTACCAGATCAAAGCCTCTGTCAAATTTGTTTTTATGATAGGCAATATCTGCAGCAAAATATGTAGGCAAACCATTTGCGCGAATGAGCACCTCGTCTTTTGTGGCTCCAAACTCCGAAGCTTTAAACCACAAAGCACCGTCTTTTTCGTAGGTATATCCCTTATCTGTCAGCAATTTTATGACTTCGTTTACCTTTCCGGAGTCGTGGAGGCTTTGTTCAGAAAACCATACATCGAAGTGCACTCCGAAATTCTCCAAATCCGTCTTCATGCGCTTGATGTTTTTCTTTAGGGCATAATCTATAAAGTAAGCGCGGCGGCTTGGGGAATCCATAGACAAAAACCGGTCTCCCTCTTGCTCAATTAGTTCTTTCATATGCTCCTTTATGTCTTCCCCATGGTAGCCGCCTTCCGGTATTTGGCTTTCGTGGCCTAAGAGCTCTAGATAACGAGCTTCCAGCGAAAGACCAAAATTTTCTATCTGATTGCCTGCATCATTTATATAAAATTCTTTTGTGACATCATAGCCTGCCATTTTAAGAATTGATGCTAAGGCATCGCCTAAAGCAGCACCTCTGGCGTTGCCCATGTGCATAGGGCCAGTAGGATTTGCGCTTACAAATTCTACCTGAACTTTTTTCCCGCTTTGACCGTTTAATCTGCCATATTCTTCGCCATTTTTAAGCACATCAAAAATCACTTCATTTGCCCATGTAGGTGCCAGGTAAAAGTTGATAAAGCCCGGGCCCGCCACTTCCACCTTTTCTATAAACGCATCTTTTTTGATCCTTTCCATAATAGCCTCACCAATTTTTCTTGGAGGCATTTTGGCTTGACGGGCAAGAATCATGGCGATGTTTGCCGCAAAATCTCCATGTTCCTTGTCCTGGGGCACCTCAATATAAAAGTCGGGTATTTCCTCTATATTAATGACATTTTCATTGACGGCTTCATTTAAGGCAGCTATAATAAGATCTTTTAGTCGCTGCTGAACTTTTGTCTTTATGTCCTTCATAAAATCCTCCTACCAAAAAATGTTTAAACTGCAAGGCCTATTTCGTAAGTAAATTCTACCACTCTGTGATTTTTATTGCAACAATTAACGTTTTTTGCCACCACTGGCTCGTCGGGCCCGTTGGACTAAAGCTTCGGCACGTATGCGGGCTGTTTCAATATCTGCATCTTTCGGCTTTCGGCCCATCTGCTTTTGGTATTCTTTTACAAACAGCTCCAAAAATTTATCCATTTTTTCGCTGCCCTTTATTCCCCATTCTTTATAATTTTCCTCTATATAATCGACTATATCCGCGGTTAAATCCATAATAATTCTGAAACGGCGATTTTTTGAGTAGGCAGTTACACCGTAACCCAAAATCACAGCAATAAGTGGTTCCATTACCGCTTCATTTGTAAGAACTTTAACGATAAAGTTAAGCCATGACCAATTCATAAAAAAACCCCCTCCTTTGTTTATACTATGCTGAGGAGGGGTATAGGTGCACTGTTAAGTGAGTTTTCTACTGCCGGGCTTAACTATGGGAATGCCGTTTTTGCAAAGAGGACATTCATCAGGAGCGTAAGCTTTGACTTCTAAGTCCAACAAGTAATGGGCAGGGACGCCAAAGTCAACCTTGCCGCCGCTCCTATCAACTAGTGCTGCCACGGCGGCCACTTCACCGCCCAGCTCTTTTATAAGGGATATGACTTCTTTTACTGAACCACCCGTAGTGACCACATCTTCCACTACTAACACTTTTTCACCGGGCTTTATGGTAAATCCACGCCGAAAGGTCATTTTACCATCTTCCCGCTCTGCAAAAATCGAGCGGGCACCTAGCTGTCTTGCCATTTCATAGGATATAATGATCCCTCCCATGGCAGGACCTACTACCGTTTCTATACCGACTTCTTTAAAACGTTTAGCCAGTTCACCTACTGCCTTTTCTGTAGCATCGGGATACTGGAGAAGCTGCGCGCACTGCAGATATTTACCGCTGTGAAGGCCTGAAGTCAAAAGGAAATGGCCGCTCTTTAAAACATCGGTTTTAGTAAAAAGCTCTAAAATTTCTTCCCTGGTCATACTATATCTCCTTCCTGCTGGTGCCAGGCACCATCGAAAAGTTTGTCAAGGGCCTCTACAGGGTCAGGTGCAGCAGTTACAGGTCTGCCCACGACAATATAGCTTGCTCCAGCTTCCAGTGCTTCTTGAGGCGTCATGATGCGCTTTTGATCTCCTGCTTGAGCCCAACTGGGCCTTACTCCCGGGGTAACGATAATAAAATCTTGCCCTACCGCTTCCCTTATGGCAGTGATTTCTTTTGGGGAAGCCACAACCCCGTCAAGGCCTGCTTGTTTAGTCAAGAGGGCCAGGGTCTTTACCTGCTCCAGAGGAGATTTGGATATGTTAATGTCCTTTAGGTCTCGCTCATCAAGACTCGTAAGCACCGTTACCGCTAAGACAATTGGCTTTTCGGAAACCGAGGCAGCATCCACCGTTTCTCGAACTTTTCTCATCATTTCACGACCGCCAGATGCGTGGACGTTAAACATGAAAGCTTGTGTGCTGAGGGCGGCTTTCGCTGCTCCGGCCACTGTATTTGGAATATCGTGAAACTTTAAGTCAAGAAATACTTTGCATCCTAGGTCATTGATTTTTTTAACAATTTCCGGCCCTTGGGAGCAAAAGAGTTCAAGACCTACTTTAAAAATCGAAACTTTGTGCTTTAAAAGCTTTACTATGTTAAGGGCTTTTTCTTCTTCAGGAGTATCCAGGGCTATGATGACTTTGCTATAGTCGTATGACATGATATGGCTCCTTTCAAAGGTTTATTCAATTCGGCCTGCTTAAAAAGCAGCGGAATAATATTCATAATATTTAATGACTTAATAGGTGCCTGGCACCAATTAATGGGCAGCGCCGATCAGGTCGTGAAGATTTGTTTCCTTCAGATACAAATAGGTTTTTAGGCCTTCAATTATTTCTATGGGTGCCATTGGGTTTACGAAGTTGGCGGTGCCTACGGCTACGGCAGTTGCACCAGCCAGGATAAACTCCACTGCATCCTGCCAGGTGGTAATGCCGCCCATGCCTATTATGGGAACGCTTACGGCTTCATAGACTTCCCATACCATCCGCAGGGCAACAGGCTTTACGGCTGGGCCAGATAGGCCTGCAAATTTGCGGCAAAATACAGGCCCCATGCTGTGAATGTCAATTGCCATACCTAATAGTGTATTTATAAGTGAAATGGCGTCTGCTCCTGCCGACACGACTGCTTCAGCGATTTTTTGAATATGAGATACGTTTGGCGAAAGTTTAGCAATAATAGGTAGCCTTGTAGCTTCCCGAACAGCTTTGATAACTTCAGAGGCGCTTTCCGGCTCCTGTCCAAAGGCCAGGCCACCTTTTTCCACATTGGGGCAGGATATGTTTACCTCTAGTGCCGCTAAATTTTCAAGGGTTGAGAGCTGTTTTGCTATTTTGTAATAGTCCTCTACAGTATCCCCTGAAATATTGGCTATTACTGGAATTTTGAGTTTTGAAAGGCATGGCCACTCTTTTGCTATAAACTGTTCTACACCTGGGTTTTCAAGGCCGACGGAGTTTAATACACCAGCAGGAGTTTCGTGAATTCTCGGTGGAGGATTGCCGGCCTTAGGCATTAGAGTAAGGCCTTTCGTAACTAATGCGCCTAATTTGTTTATGTCGTAGAAGTTCTTGTACTCATTGCCAAAGCCGAAGGTGCCCGATGCCACCATTACAGGGTTTTGCATTTTAATACCGGCTATATTTACGGTTAAATCTGTGTTGTCAGTCATTGGTATTCTCCTTTATTCAAGCTCTATTTCACCGGCTTCAAACACCGGTCCGTCTTTGCAAACTTTTTTGTAACCAGCCTGAGAGGATTTAACAGAACATCCCAAACACGCACCTACGCCACAGGCCATGCGCTCTTCAAGAGAAAGATATGCGGTTATGTGCTCACCTGCCGCAATATCCTTTATGCTGGAAAGTAGCGGCTTTGGCCCGCAGGCATATATAATTAGATTTGATTTGTCCTGGTATTGACTTAAATGCTCTTTGAAAAGTGTTGTTGGAAAGCCTTTATAGCCTAGAGTTCCGTCATCGGTGCAAATCGTGGCTTTAATCCCCAGTGAGCTTAAAAAATCTATACCGAAGGCTTCCTGCTTTGTGGCAAATCCAAGGAAGGTCAAAGGCAGGTGGCCGTTTTTATGGTCCTTTGCAATTTGTTTGGCAAGATACAAAAGTGGTGCTACACCGATTCCTCCGCCGATTATAATAGAAGTTTTACCCTCTTCCGGCATGGGAAATCCCCTGCCTAGGGGCCCGATTATATCTAACCGGTCCCCCGGCCTCTTTTGACAAAGAAGATGGGTTCCCTGACCTATTACCCTGTATATGATTTCTACTTTACCGGTTTTTTTGTCTGCATCGGATATGCTTATTGGCCTGCGAAGTAGCGGCGCAAAGGTATCGGAGCAACGTATGTGTAAGAATTGACCAGGCTGTGCAGCTTCGGCTATTTCAGCCTCTATTTCCATGAGATAAATATCCGGTGCAATTTGAGTATTCTGTGTAATATTTGCAAATAAAGCAGCTGGAGTGCTCAAAGGGCATCCCCCTTTCTTTGATTTTAATAGCGTCTCGATTTTCAAGAATACTCAACAACTTAATAACTTAGGTGCCTGGCACCGAACGAAATGGCATCGAGAGGGCGACAGCTGATTGAGGTGGCTTCTATCACTTTGTAAAGGGCTTTTGCTGTGTCTAGTGAGGTTAAGCAGGGGATGCCGTCTTCAGCTGCCACTCTGCGTATTTTAAAGCCGTCTCTTTGAGGAACTTTGCCTCTGGTCAGCGTGTTTATTATCATATCGATTTTGTTTTGTCTAAATAAATCTATAATGTTAGGTGAACCTTCTTCCACCTTGTTTACAGGTTCCGCAGAAACACCTGCTGCTTTTAAGGCTTTCGCAGTGCCATTGGTGGCATATATCTTAAATCCTAACTCCCAGAACTTTTTCAGCAATTTTACCGCTTCCTGTTTATCTCTGTCTGCTATAGTGGCAAGTATAGCCCCATCTGTAGGCACTGTTATGCCTGAAGCGGTAAAGGCCTTATACAGCGCCTTTTCAAAGTTTCGCTCAATGCCCAGCACTTCACCGGTAGACTTCATTTCAGGGCCTAGCGAGGGCTCCACCATGTGAAGTTTGGAAAAGGAAAACACCGGGGCCTTTATTGCCACAAAATCAGGTTTCGGCACAAGTCCCCCTTTATACCCTAATTGGTCTAAAGTTGCTCCTAAAGCTATTTTTGTAGCAATGTTTACCATGGGAATGTTGGTAATTTTGCTCATATACGGCACGGTTCGGCTTGAGCGAGGATTGACTTCAATAATATAAACCTCATCTTGTTCGACTACAAACTGAATGTTTATCAAGCCCTTTACAGAAAGCCTCTGGGCTATGCGCGTAGTATAATCTACTATTTTCTCCACAGCAGCTTCGCTTAAAGTCTGATGGGGGTAAACTGCAATACTATCGCCCGAATGGATGCCGGCTCGCTCTATATGCTCCATAATGCCAGGAATGAGCACTTCTTTGCCGTCGCTTACAGCATCAACTTCCACTTCCGTGCCGGCTATATATCTGTCCATGAGCACCGGCTTTTCACTGGAAGCCTCTACAGCAGTTTCCATGTAATTTTTCAGTTCATCTAAGCTGTACACAATCTCCATAGCCCTTCCGCCCAACACATATGAGGGTCTCACCAGCAAGGGAAAGCCTATTTCATCGGCCTTGGCCAGTGCTTCTTCTACACTGCGAACAGCACAAGCTTTGGGCCGCAAAATCCCAAGTTCATTTAGCAGCTCGTCGAATTTCTCACGGTCTTCTGCCAAATCAATAGATTTTACATCAGTTCCTAAAATCCTAACGCCTTGACTTTCCAATGCTGCAGCGAGGTTTATGGCGGTCTGGCCACCAAACTGCACGATAACCCCTAGTGGCTTTTCTCTTTGGATAATAGCCATTACATCTTCAATATAAAGGGGCTCAAAATACAGTCGGTCTGCTGTAGTAAAATCAGTGCTGACCGTTTCCGGATTGTTGTTGATAATTACGGTTCTGTATCCTGCTTCTTTGGCCGCCCATACTGAGTGAACAGAGCAGTAGTCAAATTCGATGCCCTGGCCTATTCGGATAGGGCCTGAACCTAATATGATCACAGTAGGCTTTTCTTCTACTAAAGTCTCAGCTTTTCCCTCAAAGGAGGAGTAAAAATAGGGTAAAGGCGATGAAGTCTTAGAAGGATATGTGTTTACAGCCTCGTAAGCCGGGAAAATATTGTGCATTTCCCGCAAATTTTTTATGTCTTTTTCACTTTTGCCTGTTAAATCTGCGATGAGCTTATCTGGAAACTGCATGGCTTTTGCCGCTCTTAAAAGTTTCGGTGAGAGGGCTTCATTGGTAAGCCGCTTTTCCATGTTGACGATATTTTGTATATTCTTTATAAAAGCTTTGTCTATTTTGCTCAACTCATATAACTCATCAAGACCCAAGCCCCGGCGCAGGCCTTCGGCTATGGCAAACAGCCTCTCATCTGTGGCCTTTGATATCTTTGATTTAATCGTATCGATATCTGCATTTTTTAGGCCTTTTAGCTGAAAACCTACTAGACCCTGTTCCAAAGACCTGGCTGCCTTCATAAGGGCTCCCTCGATGTTTTTATCTAGAGCCATGACTTCTCCGGTAGCCTTCATTTGAGTGCCTAACACTCTGTCGGCATCGGTAAATTTGTCAAAGGGCCAGCGAGGCATTTTTACAACTACATAGTCCAAGACTGGTTCATAGTAGGCACTGCCCTGATCTCCTGCGGGACTTTTTATCTCATCAAGAGTCAGGCCCGTTGCAATTTTGGCTGTAATCTTTGCAATTGGATAGCCCGAAGCCTTGGAAGCCAAAGCACTGGAACGGCTCACCCGTGGGTTTACTTCAATGACATAGTAGTTGCCTGTTGAAGGATCTAGGGCAAACTGCACATTGCAGCCACCTTCTATGCCAAGGGCGCGAATGATTTTAAAGGAAGCCATTTTTAGTTTTTCGTATTCCTCTCTAGTTAGTGTTTGAGTTGGGGCTACAACTACACTGTCACCTGTATGAATTCCTACCGGATCAATGTTTTCCATGTCACATACGCATATACATTGGTCTTTTCGGTCCCGAATAATTTCAAATTCGATTTCCTTCATGCCAAGCAGGCTCTTTTCCAGTAGAACCTGATGGATACGGCTGAGTCTTAAACCATTGTAGGTTATCTCCATTAATTCTTCTTCAGTAGTAGCCACCCCTCCGCCAGTACCGCCTAATGTGTAGGCAGGCCGAACGATTAAAGGCAGCCCTGCTTCTTTAGCAAAGGCCCTGGCTTCTTCAAGGCTGTGAACTATGCGGCTTTCAGGGACCGGTTCATTTATTTCCTCCATAAGATTTTTAAAGAGTTCCCGATCTTCTGCCTTTTTTATGGCAGTGAGAGGTGTCCCCAAAAGTTTTACACCTTCTCTGTGCAAGATGCCTTTTTCAGCCAGCTCAACCGCAAGGTTAAGGCCTACCTGACCTCCCAATGTTGGCAAAAGCCCATCGGGTTTTTCTTGCCGCAGGATCTTTGCTGCAAACTCCAGTGTGAGGGGCTCTATATATACCTTATCGGCTACATGTGAATCAGTCATTATAGTGGCCGGATTGCTGTTTATTAGAATTACCTCATAACCCTCTTCTCTGAGAGATAGACAGGCTTGAGTACCGGCATAGTCAAACTCTGCCGCCTGGCCAATTACAATTGGCCCTGAACCGATAACCATAATTTTTCTAATGCTCTTATCTTTAGGCATAAAAATCTCCTTCCTCAAAGGGCATAAACTGATAGTATATTTATTCATTGTTTTGTATATTTTATCACTATATTCCAGGTTATTCAATATATTTTATGCATATTTATTCAATTTCGGAATACGTTACATTGCCATCGACGATGGTCATAACCGCCTTGCCTTTTAATTTAAGCCCATGGAAGGGAGTGTTTCTGCCTTTTGAAAAAAACCTGTCTTTATCAACTATCCATTCCCTATTGATATCTATCACCGTTATATCTGCTGAAGCTCCAACCTTTAGGGTTCCCATTTCAAGGCCTAAAACCTTAGCGGGACCTATGGTCATTTTTTGGATTGCCGTATTTAGAGAAATGCCATTTTTTCCTACTACATTTGTCAATATGACACCCAGAGCAGTTTCCAGCCCCACCAGGCCAAAAGCAGCTTGGTCAAATTCCAAATCCTTTTCATCAATATGGTGTGGCGCGTGATCAGTTGCTATCGCATCAATGGTGCCGTCTTTTAAACCTTCCAGCAGCGCATCTACATCTTCTTGAGTCCGAAGGGGAGGATTGACTTTGGCATTTGTGTCATAGCCAATCACTGCTTCCTCGGTTAAGGTTAAATGATGAGGCGTAACCTCACAGGTCACTCTGACGCCTTCGCTTTTTGCCTTTCTTATCAGTTCTACTGAACCTTTTGTGCTTATGTGAGCTATGTGAATGGGAACCTTCATTGCCTTAGCCAGTAAAATGTCCCTGGCTACCATTATCTCTTCGCTGGCAGCAGGTATGCCCGCAAGGCCCAGCAACGTAGAAACGCGGCCTTCATTCATCTGGCCTCCTTCAAAAAGAGACGGGTCTTCACAATGGTCGATGACAACTTTATCAAACATGGCAGCATAGACCATGGCCTTTCGCATCAAAGAGCTGCTTGCCACTGGCTTTCCATCATCGGAAAAGGCCACCGCTCCTGCCCGGGCCATGTCTCCCATTTCGGTGATTTCCTTGCCTTCTTGGCCCTTTGTCACACACCCTATTGGGAGTACTTTGGCTTTCCCCACCTGGGAAGCTCTGAATTTGACGTATTCAATAAGGGCGCTGTTGTCGATGGGAGGTTTGGTGTTTGGCATACATGCCACCGCTGTAAAACCTCCGGCGGCTGCACTCATGCTGCCTGACTCTATATCTTCCTTATATTCATACCCGGGCTCCCTGAAATGGGCGTGGATATCTATTAAGCCAGGGGTGATTATATAATTTGAAAGGTCGATAACTTCTGCGCCGCTTATTTCAATGTTTTCTTTAATTTCAGCTATGCGCCCGTCAACTACGAGTATATCCCTCATGCCATCTAAATTTTGACTTGGGTCTAAAACTTTTGCTCCCTTTAAAAGTTTTTTCATTCTCGGCTGCCTCCTATCAGGTGATATAATACGGCCATTCTCACGGCAACGCCGTTTTTAACCTGCTGGTTTATGACAGACTGGCTGCCATCTATTACTTCCGATGTCAGTTCAATTCCACGGTTAACCGGCCCAGGATGCAGCAAAATAGCATCTGATTTGGCCAAAGCCAGCTTGTCTTCATTTAATCCGAAAAACTTGGAATATTCACGGATTGTGGGAAAAAGGCCTTTTTGCTGGCGCTCCAGCTGTATTCGAAGGGCTATTACCACATCCGCATCCCTTACAGCTTCCTCAATGGTTTTTACGGGCTTTGCCCCCATCTGTTCTATGTCAGGAGGCATCAATGTGCTGGGACCTGCCACAAAAACTTCGGAACCCATCTTTGTAAAGCCGAAAATATTAGACCTGGCCACGCGGCTGTGGAGAATGTCTCCGAAAATAGCCACTTTTAGGCCTGAAAGAGTTCCCTTTTTTTCCTTTACCGTAAACATGTCCAAAAGGGCTTGAGTAGGATGTTCATGGGTGCCGTCACCGGCGTTTATTACCGATGCTGTAACATGTCGGGATAAGTAGCTTGCCGCTCCTGAACTGCTGTGCCTTATTATTACCGCATCTACGCCCATCATTTCTATAGTTTTGGCGGTATCCTTTAAGGTTTCACCTTTTCGCACACTGCTTGCAGAAGATGTAAAGTTGATAGTATCGGCACTTAGGTATTTGCCTGCCAGTTCAAAGGAGGTGCGGGTCCTGGTGCTTGGTTCATAAAACAGATTTACTATGGCCTTTCCACGGAGTGTGGGAACTTTTTTTACGTCTCTATCTATTATCTCTTTAAAGGATTCTGCTGTTTCCAAAAGAAGTTCGATGTCGGATTTTTGTAGATTCTCAAGGCCCAAAAGGTGTTTTTGGCTGAGCATAAAGCTCCTCCCTTCCAGTCTTAAAATTTCAGCAAAAAAACCCTGCCCACGAGGGGCAGGGTTTTTGGTGTAAAGGGAAATTTCAACGCATAAAGATATAAATAGACTATATTATTTTACAAAAAAAGCCTTTTCCGAGGCGGAAAAAGGCATTTGTATCCCTGGTAAACGTAAATGCGCTTAACCTTGCCGGCCTCGCTGGACCAGATTTAAAGGTCTTGCATTGGTTCGATTTTTAATTTTTATTAATATACCACGGTAGACCTATCCTTGTCAAATGTTTTTTGTGATCTTATGTATCTTAAAATATACTTTATCTTCCGTATTTGTTCTATGCTGATGCCTTTTTGGCAAATCAAACCTTATCTTTAAATTGCTGAGGGTCAATTACGCTTATGGGTTCAATAGGTCTGTTTAAGAAACTCGCTCCTACTCGAGCAAATTTTTCCGGATTGCTGCTTACAAAATATCGATAAGTTGCTGGTGTTTCTTCCTGCCTAAGTAGGTTTTTCTCATTTAAAATCTGGAAAACTTCCTTAGCAGTCTCTTTAGCAGGATCCACCAGCTGAACACCTTCGCCCATAACCTTTCCTATTACAGTTTTTAAATGGGGAAAATGAGTGCATCCTAACACTAATGCATCTATTCCCTGCTCTTTTAGAGGCTCTAAGTAAATTTTGGCAGTATGATAGGCGGCTTCATTTTCCAGCCATCCTTCCTCAACTAATGAGACAAATAATGGACAAGCCTTTGAATGTACACTGATTTGACTATTTAAAGCACTAATTGCGGTTTCATAGGCGCGGCTTTGCACCGTGCGTTCCGTTCCAATTACCCCGACCCTATTGTTTTTGGTGGCATTTACTGCTGCTCTGGCTCCCGGCTCTATAACTCCAATAACCGGCACGGATAATGATGCAGAAAGTTTTTCAAGGCATGTAGCAGTGACGGTATTGCATGCTAAGACAATAAGCTTAACATCCTGACTTAGCAAAAAATTTACAGCTTCCAGGGTATATTGCGTAATAACTTCCGGTGATTTGGAGCCATAGGGCACTCGCGCAGTGTCTCCGAAATAAACTATATTTTCGTTGGGTAGCAACTTCATAATTTCCCTGGCAACGGTCAGGCCTCCAATTCCTGAATCAAAAAGACCGATGGGTTTATTGCCATTATTCACTGTTTATACTCCTCTCCAGTATACATAAACAGTTTTGAAAAAATAATATCATATCTGGCTTTTTAAAACAATAAAAAGGCTTAAGATTTTCTTTTATTTCGGTACGAGTTTTGCCAATTTTTTATCCGTTGCCACAAATGTGCTCAAAGCTGTCGGCATAACTGCCGTTATTTTTTCACCTGCTAGATACAGCTTGTTTTCTAAAGTTTTTAGATCATATGCAACGAGTCCTTCTTCAGTACCTATAAAAAATGTGTCTTTTAATGCAATTGGAGAAGTTGTCGGAGCAGCCGGCAATTCTGCTACCCATTTTATGTTGGCACTTTGGAAACTTAATGCCGTAATCTGGCCCTTGTAATTTACCAGGATCATAAAATCCTGATGAAAAGCCGGCATCATATACTCTTCATCGGAAAGCTTTTTTTGCCATATGATTTGCCCAAGTAGGGGATTTATAGCCAAGATCCAGGAATCCTGTAATACTGCAAAGATCTTGCCGTCCCAGAGGGTAAGAGGCAGTTTAACTATATCTGAAATTTTGGTTTTCCAATACAGCTCTCCCTTGTCATCAAGGCAATAGATATTCCTGTCATATGACGCAAAATATATCAGATCATAACCCAATGCAGGTGAAGTGCAAAAAGCCCCATCGGTTCTGTACTTCCACAATACATTGCCCTTTCGGTCAAAGGCGTAAATGGCTCCTCCCGAAGACGCATATATCTTACCGCCACTTGCTGCCACAGATGTTGTAAACACATCTTGATCTATGCTGCATATGCCTTTGCCGGAATACAAGTCAAGCACTTCAATACTTTGCATTGGTACCAATAGCTGCCCTTCAGAGATAACAGGCGGTGCTTCCGGAAATATCCTCGCATTTTTCCAAAGTACCTCTCCTGATATTAAACTAATTGCGAGGATTTGTTTTTTTGTAGTTGCTATTAATCTATCAGATGTGGAGTTTAAAGCAACAATTTCGGGAATATTCCAGGTTTTTATAATTCCCAGCTCCGCAGAAATTGAAACGGGCAAATAGCTGGAATAGGCAAAGTCGCGCCAAGGAGTATACCACTTGTTGATGCCGACCCGGATAAATTCTTTTAATATACCCAGCTCATCATCAGCAACTGTCCCGCTTTGTCGTAAGTTAAAATACCTTTGAAATTCCCTAACCGCCTCATAGGTCTTATACCCAAATATGCCGTCAACTCGAGCTCGGAAAAAGCCCAAGTGTTTTAAGGCCTGCTGCAGATGGCGAACATCGGTCCCTTTAATGAGAGGCTTTTGTTTTTTTAGGTGACGACTGCCAAAAGCATATTGAGGTAAATTCAAATCTATCACCTACACCAATTAATATCAAAACGTATATATAGTATATTCAGGCCACAGGCAACAGGTTACGGTAAGCCTATATACTGGAATAAATCTATCGTAGATAGTAAATTCTATTAATAACTTAATTACCTATCTATGCAGGCATAAAATATTTGCTATTTACGCTGCTGCGATCAGATTTTGTAGAAGGAGAATTCCATGATAACGCGACGGGAATTTATAAAATTGTGCCTTTCTTCAGCGGCCCTTACCTTATCAGGAGTTTTGCTGCCAAAAGCCGTAGAGGCTTTAGATGAAAGAGGAGAAAAGGTAACGGTTATATGGCTTGAAATGATGACCTGCACCGGTGACTTTCTCTCCTTTGCCAACACTTTAAACCCTGATGTGGAGCAACTCCTAAAAGATACAATAAGGTTGGAATATCAGAACACTTTAATGGCGGCCGAAGGTGAGCTTGCATTAAAGCATCTTTATGATGTGGCAACTCGAGAAGCGGGAAAGTACATACTGGTGGCAGAGGGCACCGTTCCCACCAGAGAAAATGGTTTTTATGGAAATATTGGATATTACCAGGACGGCACGCCACTTACGAATTTGGAAGCGGTAAAGTTTTTGGGTGAGCGTGCAAAGCATGTCATTGCTATAGGATCTTGTGCGTCTTTTGGCGGCCCCTATGCTGCAGATCCTAACCCTTCCGGGTCTGTGCCGGTGCATAAGGTGCTAAAGGGAATCCAGGTCATAAATGTGCCGGGGTGTCCCGCGCACCCGGACTGGTTTGTGGGAACTTTATCCCATGTAATTTTATATGGCGTTCCGAACCTCGATGCCATGGGAAGGCCTCGCATGTTTTACGAGCATACTATCCATGAATTTTGTCCCAGACGGCAGCACTTTGAAAATGGCATTTTTGCAAAATATCCAGGGGATGACGGATGCCTATTTCAAATAGGCTGTAAAGGCCCTGTTACTTACTCCGACTGCCCTACCAGGAAGTGGAACAGCATGCATATAAACTGGCCAATAGGGGCCAATACCCCCTGCATTGGCTGTGCCAGCCCTGAGTTTCCCGATCGGATGTCACCGTTTTTTGCCCATTTGCCTGATGTAAAATTGCCAAAGATAAATGCCAACGCATCATTAATCGGCAAGGCAGCCGTAGGCACTGCAGCTTTTGCAATTGGAACTCATGCTATAGTTAGTGCCAGTAAAGGCCGTATTTACAAGCATCTTGTAGAATCAAGTGAAACTAAAGATGTAGGCAAAGCATTGGGAAATATTGTGAAGGAGAAGCTAAATGAATTTGAAAGTTTTGATGAAGACCTGCAGGATGCGGATAAATCTGCATTGATGACCGATGAAAATCCAACAGCAAAGCCCATAGAAGAAAAAAGCTCTAAAAATAGTGAGGAAATAGCCGAGGAACTGGCACCCGGGCCAAAGGTCAAAAAGCCGAAAAAATTAGTCGCCAAGAAGCTCAGGAGGTGATTCTTTGCCTACTAAAATCATCAGCCCAATAACTAGGCTAAATGGATTTTGGCGAATAGATGTAAATATAGAAAATGGCCAGGTCATTGATGCATATTCCAGCGGAATATTCTTCAGGGGAATTGAAAAGATTTTGCAGGGCAGGGATCCAAGGGACGCTGTTTATTTGACGGAGCGCATATGCGGTATATGTTCTACAGCTCATAGTATGGCAGCAAGTCTTGCCCTGGAAGACGCTTTTAAGATAAAACCTCCCCGAAACGGCATCATTATTAGAAATTTGATTTTTGGAGCAGATTTGCTTCAAAACCACATTAGACACTTTTACTTTTTAACAATACCGGATTTTGTGCGAGGGCCCGATAGACCCCCTTTTACGCCGCGATATGAAGTAGACTATCGGCTGTCAAAAGCTGAAAGCGAAAAGATTTATGAAAATTATTTGGAAAGCATACATATATCTCGAACTGCTCACGACATGGTCACCATATTCGGCGGTAAAATCCCCCACAATCACGGCATTTTGGCAGGTGGCGCTACCGTTACTCCAACCGGTGACAATATACGCATGTTTTTGTCAATGCTTTCCCGAGTGCGTAACTTTATTGAAAATAAGATGATGGCGGATCTGGAAAAAGTCGCCACAGCTTACGAAGATTATTATAAGATAGGCATCGGTCACGAAAATTTAATGGCGTTCGGTATGTTTCCGCATCCGGATAAAAAGGATGCTTTTTACTTTAAGCCTGGAGTAATAATCGGCAGCAAACAGGAAAAGTTAGATGCCAATTCAATCACTGAGCATGTAAAGTATTCCTGGTACAAAAATTCTCCACCTCTTGAGCCCCAAAAAGGGGAAACTCAGCCTGATACCAACAAAAAGGAGGCATATTCCTGGGTAAAGGCCCCCAGGTACAAAGGCCATTCGGTGGAAAGTGGTCCCTTGGCAAGGCTTATCTTAAGCGGCTATTACGATGGCGGCTACAGCACCATGGACCGGATCGCCGCCCGTGTAATTGAGGCCAAAATAGTAGCACAAATGATGGAAGAATGGTGCGGGGACGTGGAAATAGGAAAACCGGTATTTACTCCATATGACATACCACAAGATGCAGAGGGAATCGGAATGGTGGAAGCTATGCGAGGGGGCCTGGGGCATTGGATGAGGTTGAGAGCCGGCAGGATAACTCACTATCAGATAATTACTCCATCTGCGTGGAATTGTTCACCGCGAGATGACCGGGGCATACGAGGACCCGTAGAAGAGGCTCTGGTAGGCACACCTATAGAAGATTTTGACCAACCCATAGAAGTTGGACGAGTAGCCAGAAGTTTTGACCCGTGTCTTGCCTGTGCCATACATATGATTGACATGAAAGGGCGGGAGAATTACATTGAAATCCTCTGAGGAACTAAAGCGGACACAGCCTGAACCTTTGAAAACTGTACAAAGCACTTCAGCTTCATATGTAAATATACTTTTATATCCGCTACCAATTAGGGTTTTCCACTGGGTACTCGTGGCGAGTCTGTCTCTTACAATAATCAGCGGTCTGATGATAAGCTTTGCTTACGCCCTTTTCCCCATGAGGACCATAAGGTTTGTGCATATATCCGCGGGATTTGTGGCCTTTAGCATCGTGCTGTATCGCCTGGGATATGCTTTTGTATCTGGCGACTATATCAACTTTTCCATAAAACTTAAAGATTTTAAGACTTTTCCTGAGCTTGCCAAATACTATCTTTTTTTAAGACAAAATCCGCCGCCCTTGAGAACTAAATACAATATTGGGCAGAAAATCACTATACTGTCTTGGCTAATCGGCATCTTTTATCAAACGTTTGCTGGTATAATGCTGTTAAACCCAGCCTTTGTATCAAAAAGCACTGTGCTATCTATCATGTCAAAGCTGATTTTGCCGCAGCAGCTTCGAACTACCAAATATTTCATCTCTATCTATTTTATCATGACAATTATGCTTCACATATACCTGGCCCACACTGAGGATATTGCCAAAAGCCAATCTATACTTACGGGGTGGGTAAGGGTTAAAAGAAAAGGTAAAAACCAGGGTTAAAAGAATTACCCTGGTTTTTTGTGCGTCTTCAGGAGTACTGCTACTTCTGTGGGTTGCCATTTTGAGCGGCAAGGGCCTTTTCCGCTTTTTCAATGGCAAGTCTCACCAGATTACCGCAATTTCTGGATGAAACTTCTCCCCATCCTTTTGTCGCCACCGTATCAGCCACACCAAGTTCCTTAGCCAACTCATACTTAAGGTCCTCAGACATGACACTACGACGACGAGCCATGAGCATACCTCCTTATTTTTTTAACGCACCATTATTATGTTGCCTTAAGCAATGTTTTTTATGATGGTAATTTCTAAGCAGTTTTTTTGACTAAATTTTTTTGATAGTATATAAAAACCGGCAGCGGTATTACAATCCAACCAAAACTCTTAATCAGACTGTTTTTTGCCCGAAGAATCTGTTTTTCTTTCTCTGCTCTAACCATGTCATCGTATTTTTCTCTCAGCTCTTCTTCAGTAAGTTTTACCGAGTCCTGTTCAGAACCTGTCATATCTTTCCTTTCCATTTCGAACCTTTTATAATCTTCAAAGGATTGGTAATAAGGAGTGGGAACTAAAATATCCGCTGCAGCCATAAAGGCAGATACGCTGCCTCCGATGACCATCATTAAAGTGGCAAATAAAACCAAATATACATAAGCATTTTTTATCACATCTTCTCCTCCTTCACTATATTCGCTTTTTGCCGATACAACAGCCACAACTACACATACAAGAATAGCGAAAATTAATACGGGAACAATCATAGAAATCGCCATAACTCTCAACTCCAAAAGATTTTTTAGATTGTTTTTTGCTTTTATTATACCTTATAAAGATTAACTTTGATAGTATCCATAAATAAAATAGATTTATTACAAAGACATGACAAAAGATAAAAAAAGGTGTCTAAACTATAAAAAAATAGTTACGACACCACTTACTTCTAAACCACTTCTTTTATTCTCTCGTAAAATTTAACCGATTCTCTATCTGCCAGTACCATTATTGTCTTTGCTTTCGGGTCTTGAGTGCCCTGCAGATGACACCCTTCGGCAGTTAGTGTTTTGGCATATTCTATAATTTCTTTAGTTATGCGTTCACCGGGACAAATGATTGGGATTCCAGGCGGATAAGCCATCAGCATTTCTGCACTTATCTCCCCTTCTGCTTGCTCTAAAGGAACTACACGCTTTTCGCTGTAAAACGCAAATCGAGGTGAAACCACCACTTCTTGATTTTCCGGAAGTTCCGTTGTTATTTTTACAACGTTTTTATTGCCGTATTTTTGTGCAATGTCTTTGATCGCGTTTACCAACATATTCATGCTTGCTTCATTGTCACCTATAGAACCTACTGCAAGCACATTGTATAAATCGGAAAGTTCCATTTGGATATGGTACTCATACTTTAATATCTTTTCCGTTTCGAAGCCTGATAGCCCTATTTCTCTTAAATTTATGGCAATCTTTGTGGGATCAAAAGCAAAACAGCCTTCAGTCCCTTCAACTTCCCTGCCCATAACGTAAATGCCCTTTATCTCATTTAACCGCTCTCGTGTTCTCTCACAAAGCTCGATAGTCCTTTGCAGCATTTGCCTGCCATTTAAGGCTATTTGCTTCCGAGCAACATCAAGGGAGGCCATCAGCGGATATGAAGGACTGGTTGTCTGGGTTAAATTGATGACACTTTTGACCTTTCTGTCATCTATCAAATCGCTTTTCACCAAGAGGATGGAGCTTTGAGTCATGGAGCCCAATAGTTTGTGGACACTAGCAGCACTCATATCGGCTCCAGCCTCCATAGCCGACATCGGCAAATCCGGATGAAATCCTAAATGAGCACCATGGGCCTCATCCACAATAACAGGTTTGCCGTAAGAGTGGGCTATTTCTACAATTTGACGAAGGTCAGAAGCGATGCCGTAATACGTGGGATTTATTACAAAGACCGCTTTAGCGTTTGGATGTTCCACCAAAGCCCGTCTTACACTCTCCGGAGTGATACCCATGGCTATCCCCATATAGTCATCAATTACTGGTTTTATATAAACCGGCCGCACACCGCTTAATATCAGGCCTCCAATTACTGAACGGTGAGCATTTCTTGGAATAATGATTTCATCACCGGGTCCTGCCACCGACAATATCATAGCTTGGATGCCTGAAGTAGTACCATTTACCAGAAAATGAGCATAATCTGCCCCAAAAGCACTAGCTGCCAAGTCTTCTGCCTCATGTATTACTCCTAAAGGATTACAAATGGTATCCAAGTCCAAAAGCCCTGAAGTAACATCTATAGACAATATATTTTCCCCTACAAAACTGCGAAATTCAGGTATACCTTTACCGCCTTTATGACCGGGCACATGAAATGGTACCGTCTTATCTTCCACATACTTCTTCAGTGCGGCAAAAAGCGGGGTTTTTTGCTGCTCTTCAAGCTTCATCCGGAGTCACTCCCCTTTCTATGTTAAGTCAAATATCAAACAATACAATTAAAGCACAAATTTTGTCTGATTTCAATAGTATAAATCGTTTTTTATTGGTTATATCAGGTTGTTTTAGCTATATTGCATCGACTCATCAGTATCTTGTAGTAAATAGAGATAAAGATACATATTTATAGAAAAGCTAAAAGCCCGACAAATAAATGCCGGGCTTATAGTTTCTGTTAAAGTGGTACTATCTTGGATTTGATGTTATATTGAAAAAGCAAGTTTCACGGCCTTGTTGAGCTTGCCTTTTGCCTCTTGCCACAATTCTTGCACTTTGAAGCGAATTTCTACAGCTCGGTTACTGGTAGCCCTATGATTTTTTATAGCTTCCAGCTCCTGCTCTGTAAAGTATTTGCTCATAGCCGCAGTTGCCTCATCTTCTGACTGTCCCTGGGTTATATCTACGAAACACAGTGGTGGAAACAGCACACACCACCAGTTGGCACCTTTGCCGCTGCCTATAATTACCCGGAGGGCTTCATATTCTCCGGCAGGAAGGGTTACATAGCCATAAGTCCTCACTGGGAAAGGAAATTTGCCATATATTGCTTTGACATCGTAGTCTTTGCCGTTTTTTCTGATTTCCCGTCTTGCTATTTCCTCAATATATTTAAGATTATCCTTTATAAATCTTCGTGATGAATTTATATTATCCATATGTTCAAATTCGCTGCTGAGGGCAGATATGATAGCATCTCTTACTTTAAGTTTTAACTGTTGATCTTCAGAAGAATCGCTATTTGCAATGACATGAAGCCTTATGAGTTTATTTGACAGCTCTTTTGCTGTAATTTTAGCACTATCATCTATACCTCCAGCCAGGCCGCTGGTGCTTATAATTGCACAAAGCATTGAAAGTATCAATATCCCCAATGTTACTGTGAAGATTTTTTTTAGTAATTTTGCCCTATATATCACTTTGTCCTCTCCCCCATAAATAAGTTTGTTATTATTATTCCCATAATCGGCCTTTATAATCAGCGAATATCTTTTTATCGTAAAATACCCACATTTTTTATGGAGGTCTTGACATCTACTTCAATGCTGACTTGTGGAAAGATGTCTTCCCAATCCTCTTCATATATTTTCCATAGGTCTGGCCGGTATTTTTTTAAATGCTCGTTAAGCTTTAATAAGTCTACTCGATAGTCCTCTTGAAGTCTTTTTATTCCCTTTAATATCTGTGCTTTTATTTCTTCTGATATAACTTTTTCCAGCTCTTCGATATATTTTGTCCCTAATTTGTCATGGTCGTAGGTAACAGCATGAGAGGTGCTAGCAATATCCCCCGTCACGTATGCTTTAAAGTCAAATTCAGGGATGGGCTCTGCTTTTTTAAGTGAAAGCTGCGCTTTTTCCCCCAATATTGTGAAAGTTACCGTTCCGGTGCCTCCTATATCCTCTGCCACTATTTCCCCACCTCGTACTTTGCCCAGAAAAAAGTTAACACCCTGGGTCTCTTCTTCATTAAGCCACCCAATAAATTTAAAATCCTTTATCACTCCTGCTCCCCCTATATTTACTTCAGTGCTGTCAGGACATATTTTGCTCACAAGGGTATTGCCGTTTTGGGAGTAAAGATTTCGAAAAAAATCACCTAAATCCATTTCAATAAATTTGCCTGACTTAGCTCTTGCTGCATACAGAGATTCCATATACTCAGCCTTGAGCTTTTCAACCCAAGGTTTTACTTGCATAACCTTTTCCGCTTTCCCCTCACAAATTGCTATGCGACTTCGCCTGTTAAGCTCCGGCTGGCGTGCAAAATCATTCAACACATTTTCAAAACCTCTTCTCGCCACATCTTCACTGAAAACAACAACCCTCATATGTTCGAAGTAGATATCCCGATTTATCCTCAGGGCAAGATTTCTTGCTGCATCAGTTAAAGAATATGCTTCTGTTGTTATTTGGCTCACACTTTCGCCGCCGACACCGCCGCCACCGCCACCACCTTCTCCACCCATTATCTCTCTAGCTATGGGTATGGAAAAGTGAAAGGTGTATTTGTTGGGGTCACTGCTCACATCTATGCCAACAAGGCCTACAAATAACCTCCTATCTATTTCGACCATATCCCAACAGCCTACTAAAACCAAAAGGAATGTTAATATAATCAGCATCTTTCCGTACTTTTTCATGCTGTCTCACCTTTCTTTTTCATAATGATGGACAGCAACAGAACAATAATGGGTACAGCAATTCCAACAGAAACGCTCCCCAATCGCACAATATGTCTTAACTCTTCTGTTGCAACGAAATTTGGAGGAAGGGAAGCAAGAAAATAGACCCAGGGAAACAAAATGGTTATAAAAAACTTAAATTCCCTGGCCTTCGTAAGATGGAAACATGTCAGTGCCCCTGCCAGATACATGCTGTTTGATGCAGTAAAAGATGCAATCGTCCACAAAGCCATTGCCAGAGCATCCAGCCTTTCAAAGACCCTACCAGGCGCCGTTATCATGCGGATGATGGTCATGCCCGGCCATATAAACTGTTTGGCAGGTTGCACTCCAAGTACTGAAAAAGTTATTATTACAATAAATAAAAAAATCAGAGCAATAACACCTACGCTTACAAACATAGTCCAATAAATTTTATCCGGCCTTTTTAAATAGGGGCCTAATATTAGTAAAATCTCTAATCCAAAAAAATTGAGCATGGTATAGAGGCTTCCAACTGCCATGGATTTTATGGGTGTATTAAAAACCGGAAGCAGTTCCGTAAAATCAGCTTTTGGTAAAGCAATCATGTACATGGCAAATATGGGTACTATCAATAAGGGAAATAGTATTTCAGCTATTCTTGCGGTTGGCTCTATACCGTGGCGAATTAAATAAATCGTAAGCAGCATTTGCGCTATTATTATGAATTCCCGCGGAGTGTTTGGGAGCATAAAGGCATTGGTTACTTCGGCAAAGGTTCTGATAATTATTGCGGTGGCTAAAGTAAAATAAATAATAAGCACGACCCCAATTGCAAATGATAAAAACTTGCCTATTACCTTTTGGGAATACTCTATGAAGGTTTCGCCCGGAAATCTCCTTATAAGCGTGCTTAAGACAAGGCTGCAGATAAAAGCTAATAGCCATGCTATGATAACAAGAATCCAACCATCTGATTCCGCATACGTGGCCACTTCCCTCGGCAGGCTAAGCAGCCCAACTTCCAAAACAGTCATTATTATCAAGGCTACTGCCTGTGGCACAGTTATCAAATCATTGTTGGTCAGCACTTTCATCCCCCGCTTTATCTATGGTATCATGCCGCCTGTCGTTTATCCTGTCAAAGTCCTGAGGCCTCGTGTATCCAGGCCTTATTTCCAATGATGGCAATGGACCGCGAATCAAGGTATCCTTACTTTCGGAAAATCTGAAAGAAACAAAAGGTGACAGGTAATGGGCTCCAAAACTCTTTAATGTAACTAAGTGAATTGTCAGCCCTAGAAGTCCCAGCATTATCCCGTACAGCCCTGCGACACCGGCCAGTGCCATCAATATAAAGGTCAACAGGCGAAAACCAATGGCAACACTGTAGTTGGGAATAGCAAAAGACGATATTGCATTTACTGCCACAACAATGACCATAATAGGGCTGACAATACCGGCTCTCACAGCGGCTTCTCCAACTACCAAGCCGCCCACTATACCTATTGTCTGGCCTATGGGCCCCGGCAGCCTTACTCCCGCTTCTCTTAATACTTCCAGGGCAATTACCATAATCAAGCTCTCTACCACAGCTGAAAAGGGCACACCTTCCCTGGCTGCGGCTATGGATAGGACAAGATCTGTGGGAAGCATACCCGGATGAAATGTGGTCATGGCAATATATAGTGCCGGAAAGGTAAAGGCAAAAAAACCTGCTATAAATCTCAGAATGCGGATCATCGATACAATATACCAGCGCTCATAATAATCTTCCGGCGACTGAAACAGACTCAGAAAGGTTGTGGGGGCAATCAGCGCAAAGGGCGTATTGTCACATAATATTGCCACATTTCCTTCTATAAGGGACGCTGCCACCACATCAGGCCGCTCCGTGCGCCGAAGCTGTGGAAATGGTGAAAGCCAGTCTCCTTCGATCATCTGCTCTATATAGCCACTTTCCAGAACAGTGCTTATATCAACTGTATTTAGCCTTTTTAAAACTTCATCGACTATAGACGGTTTGGCTACGCCCTTAATATACATAATGCCCACGTCAGTTCTTGTATGCCTGCCAAGCTTTATTGTCTTAACCTTAAGGTTTGGATCTTTTAACCGCCGCCGGACAAGAGCAACGTTCGTTCGGTATGTCTCCGTGAAGCCATCCCTTGGCCCTCGAATAACCGCTTCTGTGGAAGGCTCCTGAACTCCCCGCTTTTCCCAGCCTCTAGTGCTTATAATCAAGGCTTTATCAAGTTTATCCATAAGCAGTATGGTATCGCCAGATAAAATGCCCAGTATAAGCTCTCCGAAATTATCAACTTCTTTTATGTCCCCTGCCGTTAGAAGCCCTTCTTTTACCATGTTAAAAAACTTTTCGCCTACGCTGTATTCTAGCGGAAATTGACGTGTAAACAACATCAATGGTTTTAATACATCATTTTGCACTGTATCCAATTTGACCATGCCATCTATAAATATTAAAGACATCTGATGTTTGCCGCCTTGACCCATGTAAAAATTGCGAGTAATGACATCATCACAATCGGAAAGATACTCGTTAACAATTCGTAAATTTTCCCCTATATTTGTTTTAAGCTTTCTGCTCTTATCCGGCGACATGTCCCTTTCAAAGAAAAGTTCTTCTTTTTTGTTGTTATATAGCTTTGAAAATATATTGGTCATACGGACACTCCCAATTTTCCTGCTAGGTTATTCATAAAAAGTTTAAGAGAATTTATTGTTGTCGTGTAATGCGTTAATGTTGTCAGATAATGCTGTTATTGTTGTTAGGTGACACTAGCTGTATTGTCGTGTGATACGTTTGTGCTGTCAGCTCACTGTTAACGTTGTCAGGAGATACCGTTCGCTCAAACTTATTTTTTCGATGGTTCAGTTTCTCACATGACAAAGTATCTGAAAAACACAAAAACCGCCAGGGAACCAAATATGTATAAGATACCAATAATGGTAACGGCTTTTTCTTCAGTTTTCAGGCCCTTTATGGAAAGGTCCAGCCTATCTATTGTTAGAAGATAAATGCCACTTAAAATAAAGACGGCCAAGGTGGTAAAAGATATGTTGTGCACTACGTTGTCTGCCAACATTTTTATTACTTCCACCATAATTAACATCCTCACAAAAATGTTATCTCTATTTATTCTTGTCTTAATTGGCTTATTTTATGAATGGGCCGCTTTCAAATTTTTATGCTTTTTCCAGATGGTTCAGTTCTTGACGAAATTTTTCCAGGAGTTTATAATAAAACTAACGTATCGTTGTATAGTTATATGACGAAGTAATAAGGAGGTCTTCATAAATGGATTTGGCCCGCACTCAACTTGGTGAAAAGATTATAGGCCAGGGTTTAAAATATTTGCTGTCAAAAGATATGGATGATATTGACCAGTTAATTGACTGGGCGGAAAAATTGCCAATGCCGAAAAATCACAGGGAATATCTTGAAAGTGCAAAGAAGTTTTTAAAAGACAAAGATTCCAACTGGTATCAGTTTGCCCAAAGACTTCTTTCGGAAACTGACCCCAACGTAAAAGAAAAAATCGGCATGAACTTTTTCTTAAATGCAAACTTCTTAGGTGTTCAAAAACAGAATAAAGCGGCAAATGAGCTGGGACATTCGGTGCCCTGGGCTATCTTGATTGACCCCACTGAAAGATGTAATTTAAACTGCACAGGCTGTTGGGCAGGGGATTATCAGCGGGATGAGGAACTGGATTTTGAAACTTTAGACAGGGTAATGAGTGAAGGTGAAGAGTTGGGCATATATTTTACCCTCATGTCCGGTGGTGAGCCTACTCTCCGGAAAAAAGATATTATAAAGCTAGCTGAAAAGCATCCATCCCAGGTAATTCTGCTGTTTACCAACGGCACTTTGGTAGACGATGAATTTGTGGCGGAAATGAAGCGAGTAGGCAATATCACTTTAGCTTTCAGTCTTGAGGGTTTTGAGACAACCACTGATTCAAGGCGCGGCAAAGGCGTATTTAAAAAAATCATGGACGCAATGGACCGCATGCGGAAAGCTGGCCTTATTTTTGGAGCTTCTGTAACATATACCCGGCAAAATACAGAAGAATTGGCCAGTGAGGAATTCGTGGATATGCTGGTAGACAAGGGAGCTGCCTTTGCTTGGTATTTCACCTACATCCCTGTGGGAAAAGACGTAGATGTGGATTTGATGGCAACTCCACAGCAGCGGGCTTATATGTATGAAAAAGTCCTAGAGTATAGGCAGACTAAACCCATCTTTATAATGGACTTCTGGAACGACGGTGAGATCTCTCACGGCTGTATAGCAGGAGGAAAGCGGTATATACATATTAATGCCAAAGGCGATGTGGAACCATGTGCCTTTGTCCACTATGCCACATGCAACATAAAAGACGTGTCATTGAAAGAAGCCCTGGGTTCGCCGCTGATGAAGGCATATCAAAAGCGGCAGCCTTTTAACTT
>ENA-OWPA01000778-OWPA01000778.1-bioreactor-metagenome-genome-assembly--contig:-NODE-778-length-32825-cov-37.799255_pt1 | contig 32825 bp, 26 predicted proteins | sample MGYA00238139_ERZ651803 | MGnify/ENA primary metagenome ERZ651803 (study PRJEB26909, sample SAMN07631231) | bioreactor metagenome | isolation source: Switchgrass digestor | place: USA: Dartmouth... | reverse complement strand
GTACCAAGCGCTATATGAGCATGATACATCTTGAGGCCCTGGATGTCATGACTGATTCACAGGTAACTGCTGGCTAGGTGATGACTACCAAGCGGGTTATGAATTTGCGAAAAATTCTTGACGGTACCGATAGAGTCCCTTTGTCCGCACCAAGTGAAGGGAAAACCTTCACTTTTTTTGTATGGACAAAGGGACTTGAACTATCGGCGTCGCGCGAGACTGAGCGGGAGCGAAGGTCGAGTGCGTGAAAAAGAGTCCGGAGGACTGTTTTTAGCCGTCCGAAAGAGCGGAGCGAATGAGATAGAGTCCCTTTGTCCGCACCAGAGGTGAAGGATAGAATCCTTCACCTTATTTTTATGGGCAAAGGGACTTAAACTATCAGGCGCTGCACGAAATGCAATGAGCAGGCTTATTAAAATTTCGCCCCATGTTTCTTTTTGCAATCAAGTCACAAGATGGTTTACAATATCTTATAGGTCATATTCTTCAATTTAGCTTTGCAAAGAGATATTTGCGGGGGTCTATCATCATGAAGAAATGCATGGCTTATGTGCTTGTTTTCGGGTTATTCATTGCTTCGGGCTGTTCCTCAAGCGAACCAAGCAAGGAAGTTGCACAACCGTCAGAGCAGAAGCTGATCCTGAACCTCAATGAATCGTCCTGGGAGACCATGCCCGAAGGCGTGGAGAGTCCGGATGAAGCTATCGAACATCTTGAGTTCTATGACCAGTTTGAAAGGTACAATGAGTACGCCTTTTTCGGCGAATTCATCATTTCGGAGGAATGGATTGACGGGGAGCCCTATTACCAGCTGTTGAACGAAGAAAAAGATGTCAGGATCCTGGTCGATAAAACACGGGAGAATGCTGTTATCTATCATAACGGTAAATCCATGGAATACCCTATAATGCTCGTGCTGGGAACCACCCCGGCCTACACGGCCATTGATGTACTGGATGTGACCAATGACGGGAAAGATGAACTGATCATTGCTCACGGCGCCGGCGGTACCGGCGTGTGGGAAGGCACCTGCGATGTCTTTGATCTGGAAACATTCCGGGAGTATGCAATCGATGAGGAAAAGATTCTGAAGGAACTCGGTTCCCGCATTACGGTTGAGCCTGTGGCGATCGTGAAAAACAACTACCTCAAATGCAGAGTCAAAGATTACCAAGGAAATGTCTATTTTGGCTACGCATGGGTATCGGAAGATGATAATGATATCTCGCAATATTTCTATGATCCTGAAAGCTTCACCGGCCACTACTCGTTTGAAGTCGATTTGGAAAGGCAATGCCTGGTTGTTTCCGGTGGCATACCCATATCGCCCATGCATGCCAATTACCTCGGAGACCTGCGTTCATCCCTGGTATTCGATTCTGCAACGGGAAGCTTCAAACTGTCTGACGAACTCGTTGTAGAGCTTACTCAACTGGAGGAATGAAGGTCATACACGCTTGTTGGAACAGCATCTTTCATTGAGCATTCCTCAGGACAAACAATGCGTAAAAAAAACCGGGTTCCGGGCAACTAAATCTTGTCAAAACGCCCATTACGGAAAAAATGCCAATTGTAGTACAATGAAAGTTGGCTCCGGTGACGCCACAGTCGACCGGGCTGTGACTGTTTATTCAACATAATACCGAGCCGGGGGAGGATATTATGTTCCAGATTGATGATTACGTGGTCTACAACGCGATGGGCGTGTACAGGATTGTTGACATCAGGCTAGAACAGGATATCAGCGGATCGGAAACCCAGTATTACATTCTAAAACCCGTCTACGGCAACAACCTGACCATCAAAACACCCGTTGACAACAACAAAACGTTGATGCGTAAAGTTCTCAGCAGAGAAGAAGTCCTTTCGCTCATCGAATCCATGCCTGAGCAGGAGACCATCTGGATCGATAATGACAGACAAAGAAAAGAGATGTTTAAGGCTGTCCTGAAAACCGGCGACAGCAGGAATTGGGTAAAGCTTATCAAGACCATCCATAAGAAAGAACAGGAGAAAAAGGCCATTGGAAAGAAACTCGCCAAAGCGGATGAAGAGATCATGAAAATCGCGGAAAAGAACCTGTTTGAGGAGTTTGCCGTTGCCCTGAGCATCCCGCCGGAAGAGGTTAGCTCATATATCATGGAGCTTGTTTCCTGACAGGGTTATATTTTTTTGCTTTATTCATATTTTGATCACAATTTTGCTGTATAATAAATAAGTCTTGTGCTTTCAGAAATCCATGATACAGGTTTTCTGCGGGCGGGATAATCTATGGGATTAAGGAGTAAGAAATGGATACGGAGAGAATGGATAACGAAAACATGAACGCAGCCGCCGGAAAGACTTCCGGCAAAGGCCTGATCTACATGGTGGTTGGTATCATTGCGGTTATCGCTATTGCAGCGGTGCTGCTCATAGGGTTCGGTTCCAGTGAAGTAGTGGCCAAGGTGGGCGGAGAAAAGATCACCAAGGAAGAACTGTACAACAGGCTTGTGGAATATTATGGAGAATCGGCGCTGGATTCCATCATCGCTGAAAAGATTGTTGACATGGAACTGAAGAAGGCCAATATCACCGTCACCGATGAAGAGCTCCAGCAGGAAATGAACGAATTGATTGAGTCTTACGGCGGTGAAGATTACGTAAACATGTATCTGGCGATGCAGGGCCTTACGCTGGAGGATCTGAAAGAGGATATCCTGTCCTACCTGAAAGTGAAGAAGCTGCTTGAGCCCAGGCTTACCGTCACAGAGGAAGAGGTTGAGGAATACTTTGAGAACAACAAATCGCTTTTTGACCAGCCCGAGCAGGTGGAAGCCAGCCATATCCTGGTAGACGACGAGGAAACGGCCAAAGAAGTGAAACGTAAACTGGATGAGGGCGCGGATTTTGCGCAGCTTGCGGCAGAGTACTCCAAGGACACCAATAACGCCCAGAACGGCGGGCAGCTTGGATACTTCGGCAGGGGCGAAATGGTGGATGAGTTTGAAGAAGTGGCCTTTTCCATGAAAGTCGGCGAGATCAGCGATCCGGTCAAAACCGACTATGGTTACCATATCATCAAGGTGACCGGCCATAAGGAAGCCAAAGCGGCCAATCTGGAAGACAGCCGTGCAGATATCGAGGATATCCTCAAAAACCAGAAGCTCAACACGGAATATGAAACATGGCTTAATGAAAAGAAAGCGGAATACAACGTGGTTAACACCCTTGCAAAATAACCGATGTCCAGGACATCAGGCATCAATGAGCACAGGCTCCGGAGACGGCGGAGCTAATGCGAAGAAAAGAGGGCATGACTTTCGGGTCATGCCTTTTCATATCCTTAGGCTTAGTCGTCAGGGCCTGTTCCAGTTCAGTTCGGTAAACTGCCTGACGCAAATGCCGTCGGGTCTGCAATATAAGGTTTCCAGATGCTTGTGGCTTTCATCATACAAAGCGCGGGATACAACACGGTTTCCATCCTGGTCCTGCTTATGGGTTTCAACGATGAGGTAAGCCGCACCGCTTTCCGGTGTCAGCGTATTCGGCATCTGGCCCGGTGTGTACGCTTCCCGGGACAGGATATTGCTGTCCTCGTCCATCTGCAGGACAACGATTTGCCTGGGAAGATTAACCGCGACAAAGGATATCTTGACCGAGGCGTGGTGCGTTTTACTCTTTCCGTTTTCGGTGACGGTTGTGGTTGCCTCAATGGTTTCGGTTAAAGCCGTACCTTCATTTTGATCGCCCGCCAGTATGGTTCCTGTATTTGAAACAACATATATCCTGCCATCCGGGCTCTGGTATATCGGATTCATATAAAAGGATATGCTGCCGTCACGGAACGGAAGAAAATAGATAGTGCCCTCTAGTTCAATCCTGTCTTCCTCTTCATTAAATTGAGTCCTCGAGAAAGCATCACTGATGGCCTCATCGGATCCGTTTATGGTGAAGTCGTTACCATAGCCGTCGGGCGGCTTGGCCGCGCAAAAATAGGGAATGCCGTCAACGCCTTCAAAGGAGAATTCCGTGGTTTCAAACGGTTCTCCTGTTTCCGGGTTTGTAAGCGTACGTGTGACAATTTCGGCGTAAAGGCGTCCCTGATACTTGCTGGTGTCACCGTTGATGGCGATGGAACCGCCTTTCGCTATCTTATGGATATTGTCATTGAGATACCGTTCCATATCGAAAAGGTCCAGATATTCTCGGGTGATGAATACCCCGATCAGCCGCTCGCTGCCGCGGGTTTCCGCCAAATCCTCCCGGGCGAGCTGGCAGCCCGAAGCCGTACATAGCATGAATAGTGCAAGAAGCACTGCCAATGCTTTTCTATTCATCGTCCTTATCCTCCAGGTTTCCGTCGAATTTAAGAATATCTCCAACATCACAGCCAAGGTAGTAGCAAATCTTGTTCATGGTACTGAACCGGATGCCCCTGGCTTTGCCACTGCGAAGTATGGACAAGTTTGCCTCTGTGATACCGATAAGCGCACACAGTTCTTTTGACGTCATGCCCTTTTTCTTCAGTACCTCTTCCAGGTGTACCCTTATGGCCATTTCACAGCCCCCTCAAACGAACATGTCGTTTTCATCCTTCAACTGCTTGCTTTCCCGGATGTACTGTGCCAGGAGAAGAATGGCCAGCAAGTAGGCGATGGAGAGGAAGGGAATCTGCACCGTTGCATTGAGTACCCTCAGGCTTTTCATAAATGCCAGTTGAAGGAGATTGAAATCCGCGCTGGTGACCACAATGATGATAAGAGACTGACAGCACCGCTGCGAGAGCTTTTGAACCGCATCCACCGCGGCCTGGGAATAGCGGTTGACCTGAAACTCTGTTAAGAGCCTGATACCGGCAAACACTACCCACGCGTCAAGGACATAGGGTAAAGCGTTAACAAGATATTGGAGCCCGAGGAAAATATAACTCACCCAAAGGCTGTCTTCGGTTCCCTTGTTTGCATCGCGTAGCGTTCCGATGTTATTCAGGAAATCGCTGAAGCAAACCCCGAAAGCAATTGAAACAAACAAGGCGGCCAGGATGTGGAGCAGGATGGCCATATACCGTTGGAGCCTTGAGACATCTGCGGTATATAAAATGCGCAATACACGCAGAAGGATATATTTCGCAATTACCGACCATGCCACGGTGCCCAGAAAGGAATTAACAACGACAGTACTGGCCGGGGTTCGGATGATGCCGGGGTTGATCATGAGGTAAATTACGGCAAAGAGCACCAGGCTCAACAGGGGCAGCAACGCATCTTCCAGGACCAGCCTGCGCTTTTTTCCGATAACCGACAACAGCAATACCGGTACAAGGCAGAAAACGGCATAGAGAATAATGGCGATGGCGTTGCCGAATTGCCCGGAAAGGGACAGTGCTCTCAAGCCCAGCGCAATCTGCTCGAAGGGAAACGCTATCACCGATGTGAACATACCGGGCAGGAATTCCTGAAAAAAGGCCATTGTCATGCAAAGGACCGCTTCGCATGCCAGGAGGAAGAGAAAAGCTGTTCGTTTCATAGAATCCCTCGATTATCGTAAAACAATAATTTCTCCTTAATCATAGCATGGGGATTATTGTTTTTCAATAATTTCTATAAAATATTACCATTAGCATTCCGGAACGATTGACGCACCAACCGCTTGTTGGAAGTGAGGATATATGATAAGCTATAATAAGTTAAAATATGGTAATATGAACATATATAGATAACATAGGAAAGTACAAGATGATCCGTGGATTCAGGCGGAACCGAAAAGTGAGGTAGGAACAATGGCTAAGAATATTCACGCAGGCCACAGGGAACGCGTCCGGGAACGCTTTATGGAAGAAGGGCTGGACGGCTTCAAGGACCATGAGATACTGGAGCTCTTGCTCTATTACTGCGTCAGGCGGCGGGATACCAACGCGCTTGCCCACCGGATGCTCAAGGAATACGGCACGCTCCATGATCTTCTGGAAGCCCATCCCCGGGATATCGCAAGGCGCTGCAAGGTCAGCCTCAATACAGCCACCCTCATCTCCCTTTGCGTGCCGTTGGCGCGGCGCTATATGAACGGGAAATGGGGAGAGAGGCCGGTGCTCAATTCCTCCTTTAAGGCCGGCGAATACGCCATGACCCTGTTTGCGGGCAGGATCTACGAGGCTTTCTTCGCCATCTGCCTCGATTCCCAGAACAAGGTTAACCATGCCGCCCTGGTTCACGAAGGGACCATCAACGAGGCGCCTGTCTATCCCAGGCTAATTGTGGAAACCGCTCTGCGGCATAAGGCCAGCAGCGTCATCCTGGCTCACAACCATCCCGGCGGAAGCCTGAAGCCTTCTGTTGCAGACATAGAAGTAACCAAAAAGATCTATGCGGCACTGAAGTCCATCTCCATCAATGTGGTTGACCATATCATCGTGGCCGGCCAAAACTACATCAGCTTTGCCGAGCAGGGGCTCATGGAGTCCATTGCAAGGCAAATCTAGTTACGTATTGGGCAAACTGACGAAAAAATAATGCAATGGATTTCGTCGACTGTAACATTTTTCAGGGATATTCTGTCGCAAGATTTCTTTCAGAAAAAGCGATCGCTGAAACCCTTCTCTTAAGCCCATTCTTGTATAATCTGACAGCCTCTCAAAAGCACAATATGTCGTATTATTGTCATGACAACAAAACAAAATATGGACGTTTGTCGAAAATAATCATTATCTTGAAAGCCTGATTACATAAGGTTTCCGTCATTTTGCACAAAAAATTAGGAAAAAACAGGATTGACACTATATATTGTGTATGATAAACTGAACGCAACCGAAATATTGTTTTTCGCGGCTGAACCAAACCGGGTGCCGCCATGCAAAAGCAGGAGGCAATCGTTATGATTGAGAAGATACGCAAGAGAGACGGTCGCGTCGAGAAATTTGCTCCCGAAAAAATCACATCTGCCATCTTCAAGGCAGCAGCAGCTTGCGGAGGAAATGATCTCGCCCTTGCTCAACGCCTTTGCGATAAGGTTGTCGAGCTGGCTGAGGTGAGGTACCAGGGAAAAATCCCCGAGGTCGAGCAGATACAGGATCTCGTGGAATATGTACTCATCGAAAACGGTCATGCCAAAACGGCTAAGGCTTACATCCTCTACCGCGAGAAACGAAAGAGCGCACGGGAACTGAACGCCCTGATAGGGGCCACTATCAACATGTTTGGCGATTATCTGGGCGACAAGGACTGGAAAGTGCAGGAAAACGCCAATGCACAAAAGAGCGTCAACGGCCTTAATAATTACATAAGAGAAATCTTTACCAAGAATTATTGGCTTCATGAAATTTATCCTACAGAGGTGCGGGAAGCCCATGAGAGTGGAGACTGTCATATCCACGATCTGGGCTTCTTCGGCGCCTACTGTGCCGGCTGGGATCTGCGGCAGCTTTTGCTGGACGGATTCGGCGGTGTGCCCGGAAAGGTGGAAAGCAAGCCGGCTAAACACCTGCGAAGCTTCCTGGGGCAAATCGTCAATTCAACCTTCACAACCCAGGGAGAATTGGCCGGCGCACAGGCGTGGTCGAGCTTTGATACCTACTGTGCGCCGTTCATCCGGTACGACAACTTAAGCTATGAACAGGTCAAACAGTGCATCCAGGAGTTCATCTTCAACATCAATGTTCCAACCCGTGTTGGTTTTCAGTGTCCCTTTTCCAACCTGACTTTTGATATTAAGGTTCCCAACACCCTGAAAGATGAACATGTCATCATTGGCGGACAATACACCAACGACAAGTACGGTGATTTTCAGGCGGAGATGGATATGCTGAACCGGGCGTTCTGCGAGGTGATGCTCGAAGGCGACGCCAAGGGCAGGGTATTCACCTTCCCGATTCCGACCCTCAACATTACACGGGATTTTGACTGGGACAGCCCGGCTGTGGAAGGCTTCATGAAGATCACCTGCAAGTATGGCATACCCTATTTCGCCAACTACGTCAATTCCGACTTGTCTCCTGAAGATGCCGTTTCCATGTGCTGCAGACTGCGCCTGGATACCAGCGAGCTTCGCAAAAGGGGCGGCGGATTGTTCGGCAGTAATCCCATGACGGGTTCCATCGGTGTGTTCACCATCAACCTGCCGAGAATCGGATACCTGAGCAGCACAAAGGAAGAATTCAAAGAACGTCTCTATAAGATAGCCCAGATAGGCAAAACCTCACTTGAGATCAAGAGAAAAATCATAGAGCAGCAGTCTGAAAGAGGGCTTTATCCGTATTCCTGCCATTACCTCAGGAACATCAAGATGCGGACGGGAAGCTATTGGTACAACCATTTCTCCACCATAGGCATCGTCGGCATGAACGAAGCTCTGCTCAATTTCATGGGGAAAGACATCACAACCCCTGAAGGACAGGAATTTGCCATAGAAATCATGAACTTTTTACGGGATATCATGGTTGAATTCCAAAAGGAGACCGGCAATTTCTACAACCTGGAGGCCACGCCTGCCGAAGGCGCGTCCTACAGGCTTGCCAAACTGGATAAGGAGCGTTATCCCGACATCATCACAGCGGGCAGGGATGTTTGCTATTATACCAACTCCACGCAATTGCCCGTTGGGTTCACCGACGACATCTTTGAATGTCTTGACCTCCAGGACGAGCTTCAGTCCCTTTATACCGGGGGTACGGTACAACATCTTTACCTGGGTGAGAGCATCAGCGATGTGAATGTCTGCAAGAACCTGATAAGAAGGATCTTTGAGAACTACAAGATGCCCTATATCTCCATTACGCCCACATTCTCAATCTGCAACACCCATGGCTACATCTCCGGGGAGCATTTCACCTGTCCCGAGTGCGGGCAGGAAACCGAAGTATGGTCAAGGGTGACAGGCTATTTGCGGCCTGTGGCCAATTACAATAAAGGCAAGAAAGAGGAATACGCCAACAGGAAGAAGTTCGTGCTGAAGACCCAGGCGTCCTGATGATGTGCTTTCCGGGAAAGCAAATATGATTGATGTCCCAATTGGCTGAATCTTTCTCATTCAGGACCACGGGCTTCGCATCTTTGTTGGAGGTAGGTTTCCCAGCGATGAAAATTGCCGGACTGCATAAAAATTCCCTGGTGGATTATCCGGATAAGCTGGCAGCCGTTGTATTCACGCAGGGCTGCAATATGAACTGCGGCTATTGCCATAACCGCTGCCTCATAGGTTCCGGGGAAAGCGGGGGCATCTCCGAGGAGGAAGTGTTTGCCTTCCTTGAAAGGCGCCGCGGTCTTCTGGACGCGGTGGTCATATCGGGTGGCGAACCCACATTGCAAAAGGATCTGCATCGTTTCGTCCGGCGCGCCAGGGATATGGGCTTTCTCATCAAGCTTGACACCAACGGCACAAACCCTGATGTTTTAGAGACCCTTATCCAGGACAAACTGCTGGATTATGTGGCCATGGACATCAAGGCGCCGTTCTGCAAATACCGCCAGGTTTGCTGTTCGCCGGTCAATGTGGAAGATCTTCAGCACAGCATTGAGATTCTGCAAAGGGGCAGCGTGGACTACGAATTCCGCACAACTTACACACCGCAACTGGAACAGTGGGATCTATTGGATATTGCGGCGCTCATCAGGGGAGCGAGAAAGTATGTCCTCCAGCAGTACCGTGAGGTGGATCCGTCCAGCGGGCGATATACAGGCCGTGTTGAAAAGCGGAGCCTGTCCAGTTCTGTTCGTACCCATATCGCGGACAAGGTTGCCCATATGCAGCTAAGAGGCGAATTCCTGCTGGTGTGAAAAGGTTCTCAAAGCACATTTCCATTCGATGATGAAGATTCTTTAAAGACATGCTTCAGAGATTCTAAAGCCGGTGCCAAAACCGGCTTTATTGCGTTTTTACGGCATACACCAGAAACATCCCCTTTTCATAAACTGTAATATCAGGCCACCTAAAGGGGAGGGTAAGGCTTTGCTCAGAAAAAAGTTCGCAATCATTGGCGGTGATATGCGGAATGTCTATCTTGCCGATCTCCTGAAAAAGGATTACCAGTATGTTGAGATATATGGATTTGAAAAGAGCGGCAAACCATGGGCACTGAAGAGTTCACCGCTGGATTTTGTCCTGGAGGGCTCCCGCGTGGTGGTAGGAGGGATTCCTCTATTGAGTGATAACGGTTTCTTAAACATGCCTTTGGCAAAAGAAAAACTCTGCTTCAGCGAGTTCCTTGAAAAGATCCCCGAGGGCGCTCATCTGATCGCAGGAAGGATAACGCAGCAGGTCAAAGAACAGCTGGAGCAAAAAAAGGTGAGATACACCGATCTGTTGGATCGGGAGGAGATGGCCGTTCTGAACGCCGCTGCCACGGCGGAGGGAGCGGTCGGCATCCTGTTGCAGGAAATGCCCATTACCCTTCTGGGCAGCCGTATACTCATCGTGGGTTATGGCCGGATTGGCAAGAACCTGGCAAGACTGCTCCATGGTTTTGGCGCCGAAGTCTGGGCCGCAGCCAGGCAGTATGCCGATATCGCCTGGATTGAAGCCCATGGATACAAGCCCGTGCCCGTACACCATCTGGCGCGTTTTGTGTCGGATATGGACGCCATCGTCAATACAGCACCGGCCCTCGTCATCACGAAGGATATCCTTGAAAAGGTACGCAACGATTGCTTCTTACTGGATTTGGCCTCAGCACCCGGCGGAATTGACTTTAAGGCAGCCGAGGCGATTGGCCTCAAGGTCAGATGGGCCCTTTCGCTGCCCGGAAAGGTTGCCCCCATGACTGCCGGCGATATCATCAGGCGTACGATTTACAACATCCTTGAGGAAGAGGGAGGTGTTCTGTCATGACGCTGAGCGGAAAACGCATAGGTTTTGCGGTTACGGGATCCTTCTGCACCCTTTCCGAAGTCTTGATTGAGCTGGAAAGGCTTGTTTTTCTGGGAGCGGAGGTTTTTCCCATCCTGTCCACCACGGTAGCTACCACCAATACCCGGTTCGGCCGCGCCGATGAATTCCGGAGACGCATTGAACTGGTTACGGGCAAGGACTGTATCGATACCATCACGGAAGCTGAACCAATAGGCCCGAAAAAGCTGTTGGATTTGATTGTTGTTGCTCCATGCACCGGCAACACGCTGAGCAAAATTGCCAACGGCATTACCGATACGCCGGTCACCATGGCCGTTAAAGCCCAGCTGCGGAACCAGAAGCCGGTCGTTCTGGCCATTGCCACCAACGACGGGCTCGGAGCCAACGCCAAGAACCTGGGCATTCTCCTGAACACGAAAAACATCTATTTTGTACCTTTTGGGCAGGACGATCCGGAGAAGAAGAGCAACTCCCTGATCGCCAAGTTCGGGATGATAGTGCCCACCGTTGAACAGGCCCTGGAAGGCAGGCAAATCCAGCCCATCCTGGTATGATCCCGTCAGATGGTAAGGCATTAAGATCATCTGAACGATACAGAGAATCGTCAGGAAAATCATCTTGACAACCCGGTTCCAATCGTGCAATACTGTATAGACATCCCTGTTGCCAGCGACAGGGTTTTTGTCTTTATAATCCGATAAAATTTAACTGATGCAGGAAACGCGGGACATTCCGGAGGAACCTATGAAAGTATTAGATTTAAAGGACAGAAGATTCTGGAACCTGATGATTGCCATCGGCCTGCCCATAGCCCTTCAAAACCTGATCTTCAACGGCCTCAACATGGTGGATAACATCGTGATCGGAGGCCTTGGTGAAGCCAATATCGCGGCTGTGGGCATAGCCAATAAATTGAGCTTTGTTTTCAACCTGTTCCTGTTTGGGATCAACAGCGGTGCCAATATCTTCAGCGCCCAGTTCTGGGGCAAGAAAGACCTGCAGGGTGTCCGGAGGGTTTTGGGGCTGAGCCTTATAATCGGTATAACGGTGGCTGTTCCGTTCACCCTGGTAGGACTCTTGCTCCCGGAATGGTTTATTGCATTGTTTTCAAATGATCCGATTGTGATCAGCCTGGGCGCCGTTTATCTCAGGATAGCCGCTGTATCCTTTCCCATAAGCGCGATTACTTCGTCCTACGGTATGCAGTCGAGGGGCGTGGGGCGCACCAGGATTCCGCTGGTTGCAAGCGCCACAGCGCTTACCTTTAATACCCTGTTTACCTACCTCCTGGTGTATGGCAAACTTGGGATGCCCCAGATGGGCATTGCCGGCGCAGCGGTGGCAACCTTGGGAGCCCGCTTAATTGAATGCGTGATCCTCTTGAGGTTGATATATAAGAACAAGTTTGAGCTGGCTGCTAAACTCTCCGAGTTCAGAGGTTATTCCGCCCAGTTCCTGAAACGTTTTGCCCGGTCCGTATCACCTGTTATCACCAATGAGGTGCTTTGGGCCATCGGCGTTACCGGGTATACCTATTTCTACGGTAAGCTTGGTACCGAGGCTGTGGCGACTGTCCAGATCATGGAAGTCGTTAACGGTATATTCTTCTCTTTGTTTGCCGGCCTGGGCAACGCCTGCGGGGCCATTGTCGGCAACATGATTGGTGCCAACGAGGACGACACGGCAAGGGTTTATGCCAAACGCTCGGTGGTTGTGAGCGTAGGGTTTGGCGTTGTGACAGGGCTTCTCATGATAGCTGTTATGCCGCTGTTCTTAGGCCTTTTCAATATCAGCGCCGAAACCCTGGAGATCTGCAGGAAGGCGGTATATGTTTATGCGGCCTATACCATCCCCAAGGTTATCAACATCGTCATGATTATAGGCGTATGCCGTGGCGGCGGCGATACGCTGTTTGCCATGTTTGTGGATGTGGGGGCTCCCTGGCTCATCGGACTTCCCATGGCTTATCTGGGGGTGGAGGTCTTTGCCTTCCCGGTATACCTGGTCATGGCCATGATCAGTCTGGAAGAGGTTGTGAAGGGCATCCTAGGTATCGCACGGCTGCTCTCAGACAAATGGCTGCACAACCTGGTCCACGATCTGCCGCGGGATGAGGAAGTTGCCGTTTCTGCCGATAACGCTTAAGAAAAAGGCCCATTCCTTGATGGATGGGCCTTCTTACGCTAATGTATAAAATCGTTTGATGTGTGAATGACAGGTCTTCCGGAAAAAATGCCGGGAGGGATGATTTGACTTAACCGTCAGGTTGCTGGCTAAAAAGCATAAGAATTGTTATTTAACCTTGAATTTATTGTATCTTTATTATATAATTATTGGCAATGAACGCGCGTTTATTCCCACGGTGGTTCCATGAAGAGTGAAGAAATAGCAAGGCTCGCTGGAGTATCCAGAAGCACCGTATCCAGAGTGATCAACAATTACCCCAATGTGCCTGAAAAAACACGGGAACGGGTCATGAAGGTCATCAGAGAGTATAATTATGAGCCTAATCTTTCAGCCCGTGTTCTTGCAGGAAAAAGGACCAACACCATTGGGCTGTTTTTATACAGTATATATGACATCCAGAGTCCGTACCGCATCTATGGCAACAGCTATTTTGCGCCGCTGGTGGATGCTTTTGTGGATATCGGAAACTCCATGGGATATTACATGCTGGTTCACACCATATACAATCCCGACGAATGCTGGCGCATCCGCCAGACTTTCTCCCAAAAGCGGATCGACGGTGGGATCATCATCGGTACCGAAAAGAGCCAGGAGATAGAATCCATCCTGAGCAAGATTTCTCACCCCATCGTGCTGATGGACTGCGATCCGGAAGAGATTCGGAAGATCGCCAATCCAAAGGCCAGGATTGCGGTGATCAACTCCGATGATGAGCAAGGCATCCATGCGGCCGTGGACTACCTGGTTGAACTGGGACATCGAGAGATCGGCATGATCACGGGAAGAACGACCACCTATTCAGGTCTGAAAAGACGCGAAAGCTTTGTAAAAAGGCTTGAAAGCCATGGTTTGACCCTGGATGAGCGCTATATGCTGAAAGGGGATTTTACCGGCAGGTCGACGGTCTCTGAGGTTGAAAGCCTGATTGCCAGCGGTAAACTTCCCACCGCCATGATAGCATCCAATGACGAAATGGCGCTGGCGGCCATGGAGACATTCAAGAGGCATGGCATCAGGATTCCTGAAGATATATCCATCATTGGGTATGATGATGCCCTTGCATCTTCCATTGTTAAACCAGCTCTGACGACGGTGAGGATACCCTTCTTTGATATGGCGAAGAAGGCCCTGGAGATGCTGGAAGAGCTGATTGAATCCGATAAACCAAGGTTTATGGTTTATAACGCCGATGTAGGATTGGTTGTCCGTGAATCCTGCACTACGATAAATACATGAGGAGGTTAACTTATGAGATTCGGCTATTTCGATGATGCAAACAGAGAGTATGTCATCGAGACCCCTAGAACGCCCTATCCATGGATCAACTATCTGGGGAATGAAAGTTTCTTTGGTCTCATATCCAACACGTCAGGCGGATACTGTTTCTACAAGGATGCCCGCCTGAGACGCGTGACCAGATATCGATACAACAATATTCCGGTAGACAACGGCGGCCGTTATTTCTACATCAATGATAACGGCGATATCTGGACACCGGGTTGGATGCCGGTCAGAAAAGACCTGGATGCCTACGAATGCAGGCACGGACTGGGTTATACCAAGATACGCGGCGAGAGAAACGGGCTGTCGGTCAGCCAGCTTTCTTTCGTACCCCTCAAGTTTGACGGGGAAGTGCATCAGCTGACCATCAAGAATAAGAGTAACGGAGAAAAGCATTTCAAGCTGTTCTCCTTTATTGAATGGTGCCTGTGGAACGCATGGGACGACATGACCAATTTCCAGCGCAACTTCTCAACCGGTGAAGTTGAAGTGGAAGGTTCGGCCATCTACCACAAGACCGAGTACCGTGAGCGCAGAAACCATTATGCCTTCTATTGGGCAAACACCCCTGTGGACGGCTTTGATACCGACCGTGAAGCGTTCATCGGCCTGTATAACGGGTTTGACTGCCCGCAGGCGGTTCTCGCTGGCCAGGCGACCAACTCCATCGCTCACGGCTGGCAGCCCATCGCATCCCACTATTTCGACATCACCCTCAAGGCTGGGGAGGAGAAGACCATCATCTTCGTGCTGGGTTATGTGGAGAACCCGGAAGAAGAGAAGTGGGAAAGCCTCAATGTGATCAACAAGAAGCGGGCCAAGGCCATGCAGGAGCAATTTAAGTCATCAGAGCAGGTGGACAAGGCCATGCAGGAACTTAGGGCATACTGGGATGAACTGCTCTCGGTCTATGTCCTCAAGAGCGATGACGACAAGCTGAACCGCATGGTGAACATCTGGAATCCCTATCAGTGCATGGTGACCTTCAACATGTCCCGCAGCGCCTCTTACTTCGAGTCGGGTATCGGCAGAGGCATGGGATTCCGCGATTCCAACCAGGACCTTCTGGGATTCGTCCATCAGATTCCGGAAAGGGCCAGGGAGCGTATCCTGGACATCGCCGCAACCCAGTTCGAGGATGGCGGCTGCTATCACCAGTACCAGCCCCTCACCAAGAAGGGTAACCATGATATCGGCGGTGGCTTCAACGATGATCCCCTGTGGCTGATCCTGGCTACTGCGGCTTATATAAAGGAGACCGGGGATTATTCCATTCTGGATGAACAGGTTCCCTTCGACTGCAATCCCAATAACACGGCAACCCTTTTGGAGCACCTGACCCGTTCCTTCTACCATGTGGTCAATAATCTCGGACCTCACGGGCTGCCGCTTATCGGACGCGCCGACTGGAATGACTGCCTCAACCTGAACTGCTTCTCCACCACGCCCGACGAGTCCTTCCAGACCTATGGCGATCCCAACGGTCGTGTGGCTGAATCCATATTCATCGCGGGGATGTTCGTGTTCATCGGTCCCGAGTACTCGGCGCTGCTCAGGTACAAGGGCAGGAACGAGGAAGCCGACAAGGCCGATAAGCTGATTGAAGAGATGAAACAGAAGATCTATGAGCATGGTTACGATGGCGAGTGGTTCCTGAGAGCTTACGACGCTTTCGGCCGGAAGATAGGCAGCAAGGAGAACGAGGAAGGACAGATCTTCATCGAACCCCAGGGTATGTGCGTCATGGCCGGTATCGGCGTTGAGAACGGCTATGCCATCAAGGCGCTGGATTCCGTCAAGGAGAGGCTTGAAACTCCGTATGGTATCGTGCTGAACGATCCGCCGTACCAGCGCTATGACAAGAGCAAGGGTGAAATCACATCCTATCCGCCCGGATACAAGGAAAACGCAGGCGTGTTCTGCCACAACAACCCGTGGATCATCTGTGCGGAAACCGTGGTTGGCCGTGGTACAAGGGCCTTCGAGCTGTATAAGAAGATCACGCCGTCCTACCTGCAGGACATCAGCGATCTGCATAAGACGGAGCCCTACGTATACTCCCAGATGGTAGCGGGTAAGGCTGCCGCACGTCCCGGCGAGGCCAAGAACTCCTGGCTGACGGGTACAGCCGCCTGGGCATTCACCACCATCTCCCAGTGGATTCTGGGTATTCAGCCGGATTATAACGGGCTGAAGATTAACCCCTGCATCCCTGCCGAGTGGAATGGCTACACCGTAAAGCGTAAGTTCAGAGGAGCAACATACAACATTACCATCTCCAACCCCAACCATGTAGAGAAGGGCGTCAAGTCCATCACCGTGGACGGCAAGGAGATTTCCGGCAACATCCTGCCCGTCTTCAACGACGGCAAGGAGCATGATGTCCAGGTTGTTATGGGCTAAGCGTGAAGTTGAAGTCCAATCCCTTCTAAGTAAAGATATGATGCATTCCATTACATACGAAAGGAACCGCCAAAAAGCGGTTCCTTTTGCATATAACGCAACTTACCGTTTAAGGCGAAACTCAGCTAATTGATTGGCATGGCACAAGGAAAAATGAATTTAAGAGTTGAAGCTTTGAATAGGTTTAATGTACTTACTTCATACCCCAGAATCCTACCAACTATAAAAGAATGCAATAAACAACGGCAACTATAAGAATAAAGTCAATGTTTGAAAATCGTGAGTCTGGGGATATAAACAAGTGTAGTATTCACATTTCAAAACATCGCTTTCAATACTTTGATGCATGAACTCATGGAAAAGAGGGGTATTGTAATGAAATACATCCTGTTTTCACCAGTGGGCATGACGGATCCAATTTCGCACTTTCATGATGGCGCGATGCTTCACATTTGCAGAAAATACCGCCCGGAAAAAGTTCTTCTCTATTTGTCCAAGGAAATATCAGAAATCCATGATAAAGATGATCGCTATCGTCATTCCATTTCCAAACTCTGCGAACTGCTGGGCATACATATTCAAGTCGAGTTGTTGATCAACAGGAATCTCACTGAAGTCCACCGTTTTGATGATTTCTACAATGAATTTGAAACCATTCTGAAACGGCTGGAAGAAGAAAATCCGGGGCATCAGATATTGGTCAATGTCTCTTCAGGGACTCCGGCCATGAAAAGCGCGCTGCAAACCATTGCGGCGCTTAATGAGAGAAACTATCTTCCAATACAGGTGAGCACGCCGGAAGGAAAAAGCAACCCTGCCCGCGAACATGTAGATGATTTTGATGCTTTATGGGAGCTCAATGAGGACAACAGGGAAGATTTTGTCGACCGTACCTCCGTTTCGTCATACCTGAACCTCAATGCAAGGATAAAAAAGGCAATTGTCTGCAAGCATGTGGATGTCTACGATTATAACGCGGCTCTCTCTGTGGCGAACGATATCAGGCAGCAGATTTGCCCCGAAGCCATTAAGCTTTTGGAAGCCGCGAAGTGCAGATTGCTTCTGGACATTCCGGGTGTCCAAAGGGCTTTGAAGGACTGTCATTACGATGTTTTTCCCATAAAGCAAAGCGATGAGATTGCCGTTTTCGAATATTTGCTCTGGCTTCAGGTGAAAGCCGAAAGGCAGGAGTATGCGGATTTCATCAGAGGCATTACCCCGGTGGTGCTCGATCTGTTTGAGTCAATTCTTTTGGCGTATTGCGGCATAAGGATCAAGGATTATTGCCTTGCGAAGGAGAGAAAAGGTACCGTGAAGTACTGGCTGACCAGAGAGATGCTGAGCAAAAACGAGACAGGCGCAAAAATGCTGGCGATCCTCGATGGAGAGTTTTCATGCTATAAAGATTCCGTTTATACATCCGCACAACTGGCACCCGTATTGGATGAATTCCTTTCGGATAGGGGCCTGGCGGAGAAGGTAAGAGAATTGCGCGACATTGAGGAGATGTCACGCAACCTGGCGGCCCATGAAATAGTGTCGGTGACGGATTCATGGCTGCTCAAAAGATGCGGTAAAACGGCGGACGGCATCATGTCGCTTATCAGATCCGTAGCCGAAAAATCCGGCATGAAGATCAAACCCTCGTATTGGAACTCGTATCGCGAGATGAATGAGCGCATAAAAACGCTGGTCATGCTTCCTGTCAAAGAAAAATCATGAATCGGGAAGGATATGATGGAATGAGAGAGAAAACGCTTCAAGCAATATTGGGTTGTCTGCTTCACGATGTGGGGAAGCTTGTTTATCGCTCAGGTTCGGCAGAAGGGGCCAATCATGGCGTTCTGGGCCAGGCATTCCTTAAAGAATGCTTCCCGCAGCCTGATGTCCTTGATTGCGTGCGTTTCCACCATAAAGCTGATCTGCTGCATGCGGACTTACCGAACGAATCTCCTGCCTATGTGGCCTACATAGCGAACAGTATCGTTGAGGGAAAAGTCAGGGGGAGCAGCAAGCGGGAAGAAGAGGAGCAGGATTATATTCATGCGCCCCTTAGGTCCGTATTCAACCTGCTGCATGGCAATACGCTCGACTACAGCTATGGAACGGCTTATTATGATGATGAACGCATTCCTTTCCCGGATAACGGCGGCAAAAATGAAATAAGCTCAGGCCAATATCTTCAGATCCTTCATGAGGTGAGAGAGCATTTAAAAAACGTTCAACCCGCAGAGACGTACATCAACGTCCTTCTTTCGGCATTGGAAAGATGCCTGTCCTTTGTGCCTTCCAGTGTCGGTAACAAAGATGCCTCGGACATCTCCATGTTTGATCATCTGAAAATGACTGCCGCGGTTGGCGCGTGCGTCAGCGAATACCTGATGGCAAACAACCGTCCAGGTTTTCGCGATGAGATATGGGGCAGGGAAGAAGCGTTCTGCCAGGAGCAGGCATTCCTGATGTTCTCGGCCGATTATTCAGGGATTCAGAAGTTTATATATAATATCAGTTCAAAAGGCGCATTGAAAACGCTTCGCAGCCGTTCTTTCATGCTGGAGCTTCTCATGGAGCATCTGTGCGATGAGTTGCTGACCGAATGCGGCCTTTCCCGTACAAATCTTATTTACACCGGCGGAGGTCATTGTTATATCCTGCTTCCCAATACGCAGGAGGTTAGAAATAAGGTCGATGCTATATCCGCAAGATTCAACCAATGGCTCCGTCAAAACTTCGGCATCAGGCTTTACCTGTCGGCAGCGTATACCGAATGCAGCGCCAACGACCTGATGAATATTCCTGAAGGTGATCATTCGTATAAAAACATCTTCATGAGGCTGAGCCATGCGCTGGCCGACAACAAGCTGCACCGCTATACGGCTGATGAAATACTGGAAATGAATCAACAGCCTCTTTTGAGCGGTGAAAGGGAATGCAAAACCTGCGGAGCCATGGACAGGCTGTTGCCCGATGAGGATATCTGCCGCTGGTGCAGTGTTTTCCGCAACATATCCGGTTTGCTGCGCAATGAGGAACTGCTTATTATGGTAACCCCAAGGCTCATTGCTGATTTGCCATACATTGAACTCCCGCGGTCGAAGGGCGAGGCGTACCTGCACCTGACCAATGAAGAACGGGTCAGGAAAGAGCTGAGCAGGGGAACCGATATACTCCGTATCTATGCCAAAAACAAAGTATATCCGGATCTGGAGCGCAGCACCACCCTCTTTATGGGCGATTACTGCCACAACAGCCTGCTGGAAGAACTGCTTGATGATTCGGAGGGGATAAAACAGATAGGCTATTTCAGGGCAGATGTCGATAACCTTGGCAGCACGTTTACGTCCGGATTTGAACGGAAAACCGATGATCCTGCGGAAAGATACAGGTATGTCTCCTTGACGAGGACAGCGGCATTTTCCAGGCGGATGACCATGTTTTTCAAGTATTATATCAACTCCATTCTAAAGGGCAATCCGCAGGTTGGCCGGTTCAGACTCAGGGGCAAGCCGGAGGATGAGCGGGGAAGGAAAGTCATCATCATTTATTCAGGCGGCGACGATATCTTCATGGCAGGCCAGTGGGCTAACGTTATTGAAGCCGCCGCAGATATCTATCGGGCATTCCGCCGTTATACGGCCGGCACATTGACGCTTTCAGGCGGCATATGCATCCATGCTCAGAAATATCCCATCCATAAAGCGGCCAATGAAGCCGGTGAGCTGGAGGATGCGGCAAAAAAGCTTGACGGCAAGTGTGGCATCACGCTGTTTGAAGCCGACGACAGTCTCACTTTCAAATGGGATGATTTCTTGAATCGGGTTATTGGAGAGAAGTTACACCAGATACAGGAGTTCTTTGATTTCTACGCCAATGAGCAAGGGCGTGGAAGTGCTTTCCTGTACCGTTTGCTTACATTCCTGAGAAGCCAGTATCTTACGGGCGATAAAATCAATATCGCAAGATACGCTTATCTGTTGGCAAGGATGAGGCCATCCGGCAGCGCTTCGGCACGGTACAGGTCCGCCTATCGCGAATTCTCAACACACATGTATCGATGGATAATGGATAACCGCGATCTGAAAGAACTGATATGCGCCATTTATATCTATATTTACCTGACAAGAGCAAAATATGACGCTTTGCAGGAAGCCAAAAGCTGAATCAACGGCCTTGAAAGCTGCTCAGGAATCGGAATAGCCATAAAGGAGTGAAAGGTATGGGTACGTTACAGGACGGAATTGAAAAATGGGCGGCAAGGCATAATATGCCCGCGCCATCGGCAAGAGCCACGCAATCCAAAACAGGAGGCGCTTATACCGGCGGCGGCCGCCAGCATGAACCCGTGAGAAAGAAGGAAATAGGAAAGCTGGATCTCCCGGAAGACTATGTGGATAAAGCCGAACAGGTGATCCTGGAATTAATCGGGGAACAGAGCCAGAAAAAGGGGCAGGACAACAAGATCACGACATCAAAAATCAGAAAGATTCTGAGCCAGATACTGGAGATTTTCAATGTGGAGCGATTGAGAACCGACGAGAAACTCTTGCCCGAGAGCATGAAGAAGATTCAGCTGCTGCGCGTGAGAATTCTCTACGAAGCCGGTCGTGACAAAAAGGCTGTCTTGCCCTTCGTGGAAAAGAGCAAACTGCTGGAATACCTGAACGGCATCGGCGACAGCCGGGAGAAATTCATCAATTTCACGCATTATATGGAAGCGTTGGTTGCTTATCATCGCTTCTACGACGGTGATGACTGAGGAGGTTAGGGTCGTGTACGGAAAACTCATAATCAAATCCGAACTGAAAGTTCTGACAGGATTGCATATAGGCGGGTCCAACATATTTGCCGCGATAGGCTCGGTTGACAGCCCGGTTATAAAGGATACCAGGACGAACATGCCCATCGTTCCGGGCAGCAGCCTGAAGGGAAAACTCAGAACGCTGCTGGCCAGGAGCTATGCCGAGGATATTCACAAGTTGCCCGATCCCAATGACGATCCGATTGAGATCCGAAGACTGTTTGGCTCCAGCGGCAAACCCATCATAAAAGGCAGGCTGCAGTTTGCCGATGCCTATGTATGCAACAGCGAAGAGTTCCAGTCCGTAGGGCTCACAGAGATCAAGTTTGAGAACACCATTGACCGGGGAACCTCGATGGCCAATCCGCGCCAGATTGAACGGGTCGTCAGCGGCGTCAGGTTTGCCGTAAATATTGTTTACGATTTGGAGTGCAAAGAAGAGGTGAAGGATGATCTATCGAATCTGGCAAGGGCGATGAAACTGCTCCAGCTGGACTATCTCGGAGGCCACGGAACCAGGGGCAGCGGACGCGTCAGCTTTGAGAAGATTGAGATCATCCCGGCTGAAGAAGGCTATGACCTCAACCTGGACGAACTGAAATCCATTTTTGAGGAAGTTGAGTCGTATGAATTACTTTCTGTTTAAGCTGGAGTTTACGACTTCACTGCATGTGGGAGAGAGCGAAGCAGGCGATTCCCTGGATACAGGCCGGATGAATTTCTGTGCGGATACGCTTTTTTCAGCTCTCTGCCATATGGCGCTGAAAGCGGAAGGCGTGCAGGGCATCGAACGATGGGTGAACCTGGCCCAAAATGATGAACTCAGGTTCAGCGACGCTTTCCCGTATAAAGGCGAAACGCTGTATGTGCCAAAGCCTTATGCAACGGCAAGTGTACGGCTTGAAATACCGCCGGAACTTCGGAAAGCCATGAAAAAGCTTTCTTATTTGCCGATAGGCCTTCTTCCGGACTTTATTGCTTCGCTGCAGGGTAAAATGGTGTTTGATGCCGCCGGGGTGGACACCGATTTTGGCGTGTACGGCATCGTTGATAAAGTGTCGATCACGGCTCAGGAAGTGCCACGGCCCTATTCCGTCGGCGTCTTTACATTTCATGATGATGCCGGACTGTATTTCATCGCCGGATGCGCGGATAAAAGCCTGGTGCCGGATCTGCAAAAGCTGATCCGGCTTTTGGGCGTTGAAGGCATCGGCGGAAAGGTCAGCTCGGGTTATGGGAAGTTCAGGGTGAAGGCATGCATTGACCTTGAGGCTACCGAAAATGAAGACGAGCTGCTTCTTGCAGGCTATCTACAGAAGGCTACTGTGGGTGAAGCAAATCGCTATATCACCCTCACCACTTCGTTGCCCATGGACCAGGAAATGCATGATGCAGTTGAAAACAGTACATACGGTCTTGTCCGGCGGGGAGGGTTTGTGCAGTCTGAAACCTATGCTGATAAGCCGTTGAAAAAGCAAACGCAGTATTTCTTCGATTCAGGCTCCATGTTCCAGTACCCGTACCGGGGAGGCATTTTTGATGTATCCGGCAACAGGGGAAAACATCCCGTGTACCGGTATGGGAAGCCTGTCTTTTTGGGGGTATGCCTATGATTCAAAAAGGACATCTGAAAGTATATGACATGCTCCTGGAAACGAAGGGTCCGTTGTTTATCGGCAGCGGCAGGAGATACACAAAAAAGGAATATTGTTTTGATCCGTCCACTAAAAAGGCGATTTTTCTGGACATGGAAAAGTTCATGAACAAAGTTGTTGAGTACGGCCTGATGGACCAGTATGAGCATTTCATGCTTTTCAGGGATTCGGCCTATCTGCATGATTTTATCCGTGAATGCGGCTTTTCCGATGCCGATTTGGAAGAGATGAAACTTTATGAGACCTATGTGGGTGATGCGCTGGTTGAAAACAGATCGCTGATGGAGATTCAGGAATTTGTTCATGACGCCCAGAATCGACCTTATGTCCCAGGCAGTTCATTAAAAGGGGCTTTGAGGACCGCTCTTCTGATAAAAATGATCCTGCAGGATCAGGACAAACCGACGGTCACCAGCATAAGAAGGCATGATGCGGATTCCATTGAAACCAGGTATCTGCATACACTTGGACTGACGCAAAAAACCAGGAATGCTGTCAACAGCGTGATGCGCGGGATTATGATTTCCGACAGTCTCCCCATTGACCGTTCAGATATGGTCCTGGCCAGAAAAGATGATCTGTCCGTTTCAGGTGTGCGAAAATCCATCAATATGATAAGGGAATCGGTGAAACCGGGAGTCAAGTTGCATTTTAAGCTCACGCTTGATACTTCCGTCTTGAAAGCTATCGATATTGATGATATCCGCGATGCCATATCACAGTTTGGCCGGTTTTACAGGGAAACCTATATCCCCATGTTTAGGCTGCCTCAAAACGCCGTCCAGGAGGACTTCTCGGATTGCCTGGTTTTGGGTGGGGGAAGCGGATACTTTGCCAAGAACATCGTATACCCGTTGTGCGGAAAGCAGGAGGGGCTCAGGCTTGTATCCGAGTTCATGACACAAACGTTCAGAAACCATAAACACCATGAAGATGTTAAGCTGGGAGCTTCGCCCCATCGCCTGAAGCATACGAACTATCACGGGCACAGTTATCATTTCGGCGTTTGCAAGGTTCTCGAGATATCATGAATGGCAAGATGAAGCGATTGACAGGATTGGAGTTAGGCCAATGATTAAGCAGTTCAGGATGAATGTCACCAACGGATCCGGGCAAAGGTTTACATACGCCATGGGGTATCAGTTTTACGGCATGCTCATGGAGAAGCTGGAGCCTGAATATGTCGCAAGGCTACATGCCGAACAGTTGACCCCGATAAACCAGTCTCTGGTTCCTGTGAAAAACGGGGAAGAGGCTGTATGGACAGTCAACATACTCGGGGAAGAGGCGATAGACAAAGCGGCACCTGTCCTGGATCAGCTTGAAAGCATGACCATGACGAACAATGAGCTGGATATACGCATCGTATCGAAGGAGTGCACGGAGTTATCCACCGTTCAGGACATCATAAAATCCGCTTCAGAAGCTTATCACAGCAACAGAACGCTTATGAGCTTTTTAACTCCAACCTCCTTTAAAAGCAAAGAGACTTATATGCTTTTCCCATCGGTGGAGCATATCGTAGGAAGCCTGATAAACAAGTGGAACATGTATTCGGGATATATCAAGATTGAGGACAGCGATGCGCAGAGGTTTATGATTGACGGCATAAAAATAGATTCATACAGGCTACAGAGCAGTTATTATCACCTTAAGGGCGCAGTCATACCAGGCTTCATCGGGCACGTTGTTCTGAACTCCAAGCTGCCGGCCCCCCTGCAGGAGATCTGGCATCTGCTACTGTTCTTCTCGTCATACTGCGGAGTCGGCATAAAAACATCACTGGGCATGGGAAGCGTCCGTACCAATGATTTTGTTAAGAAAACAGTGCGGATATCAAGTGAACAGGAGAAAACGGAGGGGTTCGCACCGGGCTGAAATAAAGGGGTTTGTGTGTTTTTCATGGAGTAGTCCGGATACATTTTCAGTGATAAATTATCATTCGCACTTTTGAGGTTTGAAACTATTTTATGATGATGGTTTTAACTTCAAGCCGTTGCAATTAGCGCTCCGTGAGGGGACGAAAACATAAATGACCCAGAATAATTGATACGCTACTAAGGTTGCAATTAGCGCTCCGTGAGGGGACGAAAACGGTTTCGCATGGCAGAGAAACAATACATCACGCGTTGCAATTAGCGCTCCGTGAGGGGACGAAAACAGAATGACGTTTCCAAAGTTCCATGCATACTGGAGGTTGCAATTAGCGCTCCGTGAGGGGACGAAAACTTGAGTTAACCTTAAAACTCTTGCTGTTCGAAAAAGTTGCAATTAGCGCTCCGTGAGGGGACGAAAACTGCTTTTTCGGGTACCATAAGGCCAGCGTGCCGCTGACGTTGCAATTAGCGCTCCGTGAGGGGACGAAAACTATCATCAAGATATTTAGAAGTTTTCCAAGTAAAAACGTTGCAATTAGCGCTCCGTGAGGGGACGAAAACATCAACAGTAACAGGCTGATTATCCGGTTTATCGTTGCAATTAGCGCTCCGTGAGGGGACGAAAACCCTATCTCTACCAGCGAATCGTGCAGGTCGATGCGTTGCAATTAGCGCTCCGTGAGGGGACGAAAACGTTTCGAACTGGACAAAATCAATCGCACGTTTCATGTTGCAATTAGCGCTCCGTGAGGGGACGAAAACAAAATGTACAGGGAATACAGGATTCTGTTCGGTCGTTGCAATTAGCGCTCCGTGAGGGGACGAAAATTCATCTGCCCGTTTGACACGGACGGAATCGGGAGTTGCAATTAGCGCTCCGTGAGGGGACGAAAACTGTTTAGCATACCAGCATTTTTTAAAGCTGTGCCGTTGCAATTAGCGCTCCGTGAGGGGACGAAAAGAGAACAGATAGGTTTTGAGTATCAGCCGCTTACGCGTTGCAATTAGCGCTCCGTGAGGGGACGAAAATTTCAAGTGATGCGACTTTTTTCCTATCACTTAAGGTTGCAATTAGCGCTCCGTGAGGGGACGAAAACTCGCGGGATTTCCGTGTGAACACAACAGGCATAGGTTGCAATTAGCGCTCCGTGAGGGGACGAAAACTTTTATATAAGCGTTCCAAACTCCTGTCTTAACGTTGCAATTAGCGCTCCGTGAGGGGACGGAAAGTTAATGTTCAGAATAAGAATTCCGAACACTTCTTGTTGCAATTAGCGCTCCGTGAGGGGACGAAAACTAGAAGGGCAAAATCTTTCCGTTTGGGGAATACTGTTGCAATTAGCGCTCCGTGAGGGGACGAAAACAAGTGACGCTTACTCCAGAAGAACGCAAAGATGAGGTTGCAATCTACGCTCCGCAAGGGGACAAAGCATTTGCATGAATACTTTTTGTAATGTATACTAAAACAAGGATAATAAAGAGGACGACATGAACAGCTTGCTTAAAGCCTTCTATTTGCATACTATGCTGGCTTCCATGTCCGCTATCGTACATGATACAGCGGCTTACAGGCATGCTATGTGAATAGAGTGGTAATTTAAGTAAGCCGCACCAATAATGTGTTGTACCCGGGTAGGCTTGCCCGGGTTTTTTGTTTTGATCAAAAGGTTCCGGAACACCGTGTTGGTGATTGTTGGCCGATATTTGGCGAAGGAACCTGGTTCAATGACAATTCGGGTATGTCACACAGAACCACTGCGGACAGGACTTGAGGCTTACTCAAGTCCTTTTTTTCGGTGTTGATGTGATTAAGCAACAATGAGATTGCTTCGTCGCTACGCTCCTCGCAACGACAAACTGGAAGTTAGAGGAATGAAGTGTTTTTGCGAGCGAAGGGAAACAGAGCGCGGCAGTCGCCTGACACCCGCAGTGTAATTCCCGAACTGTCATAGCGAGCGCAGCGCGGCAATCTACCGGCCGACATACTCAGGAACATTAGGAGGAATGCAACATGAAAATGGAAGTCCGGAGCAAGCAGGAGATATTTTATTGTCGGGCATGGAAGCGATACTCTTTGTTGTGTTCTCGGACTATATCAACAAGCAGATCCCTTCCCGGCAGCGGGCGACCATCCTGTCCTTCCAGTCCATGTTCTTCAGTATCATGATGATCACCTTCTTCCCGGCTGTTGGGGCCATATCGGAGTACCGGGGTTTTAAGACGGCCTTTGCCGTTATAGCGGTTCTGGCCCTGATGCTGATATCCATTTCCACATTTCTCATGCTGAGGGGCAAAGGGGTTGAAAAGAAGACCGAACAAAGTGGATAATAGAAGAAACTAAACAAAGGGAGATAGATTTGAGATACGAGAAAGTCATTCCGGGCCGGTTCCTGTCCCGGCCCAATCGTTTTATCGCAAGATGCGAGATTAATGGCACCATAGAGACTGTTCATGTGAAGAACACCGGAAGGCTGAAGGAACTCCTTGTTCCTGGAGCGCCTGTCTTTTTGGAGTTCTCCGATAAACCGAACCGCAAGACCCGCTATTCGTTGGTTACCGTTGAAAAAGCGGGGCGTCTTGTGAACATCGACAGCAATATCCCGAACCAGGTTGCCCTGGAAACGCTTAAGGCAGGAATGATAAAGCTTCCGGGCATGTCAGGATTTGATCTCATCAAATCTGAGCAGAAATACGGGCAGTCCCGTTTCGACCTGTACCTGGAAGGCGGAGGCCGAAAGGCGTTTCTAGAGGTAAAGGGTGTTACCCTGGAGAAGGATGGCGTTGCGATGTTTCCGGATGCTCCCACCGAGCGCGGCGTAAGGCATATCCATGAGCTCATCGCAGCCGTGGAAGAAGGTTATGATGCTTATATCCTGTTTGTCATACAGATGAAGGGTGTCCGCTGCTTTATGCCCAACGATGAGACCCATCGGGCTTTCGGAGAGGCTTTAAGACTTGCCGCCTCAAAGGGTGTGCATGTCTTGGCCTATGATTGCCATGTTGAGCCGGACAGCCTGAAGCTTGTGGATCCGGTGAAGGTGGTTCTATAATGTTAGGAAGTCATGACGTTAATATGACACAACATATCAGTATACGCAGTTACCGGTCGTTATAGGAGATTGCCGCGCTATGATTTCGCGTAGTTTGCAATGACAGTTTGGGCATACTACTCAAGTCTATATCCCATTGTCATTGCGAGGAGGCAAAGCCGACGAAGCAATCTCAATGGCTTCTGTGGCTACCTGCAAGGTTTAAAAGAAATTGCCATGCTTGTTTCACTTGCTCGCAATAACATAACCCAAGGGTGTCATTGCGAGGAACGAAGTGACGAAGCAATCTCAATCATTTCCTCGGCCACTTCGACGATTTCACCTTTATCCTCGTACCTCAGAGATATAAATACCACTTTCCTGAAACGTGCCTGGAAAACAGTTTTTATAAATCCAGACACGTTTTGAATTTACTAATATTGACAAATAATTACACTAAATGATAAGATTAACTTAACCAGATTTTAGGAGGTTGGGTTATGAAAAAGTTTCTCGCTTTCCTATCGACAGTTATTATGGTTCTGGCGGTTTTGCCTTCGGGTATGAGCCGGTCACATGCTGCGGTGAGCTTCAACGATGTACCCAGAGATGCCTGGTACTATGAGCATGTCCAGTATGTGGCCAACCACCCGCGGGAACTGATGGTTGGATACGCGGGAAACTTCGGACCCTTGGATAACCTCACGGTGGAACAGTTTATCAAGATAGTCGCGGCTGCCGCCGGTAAGGGTGTTGTGGTTCCTTCGGACAAGTACTGGGGGGATGTGTATGTATCCATCGGCCTGGAACTGGGCTATGTGCAGCCGGGAGAGTTTGACGATTACACGAGAGCCATCACAAGAGCTGAGATGGCCAGGATCATCATTCGCTCCCTTCCCATGATAACAGGAGAGAAAGACATTTCCTACAATGAAAACGAGATAAGGTCACGGATAGCGGATTACGACGGTATCCCTGTAAACCTTCGGGAATATGTCTGCAAGGCCTATCAACTCGGCATCCTTGTAGGCGGAACGGATGGAAAGTTTAATCCCAACGGCAACCTGACCCGGGCATCCGCAGCGGCGGTTATTCACAAGATGCTGGAACCCGGTCTGAGGACGGTTTATACGCCTCCGGAAGAAGTTTGGAGCGATGAGGAGTTTGAAGCGTATATCAGGGAGAATGCGGAGGACTTCTATGCTATTGCAAAAATAGAGGATAGAAAGATCTACCTGCGAACAGCAGATAAGCCTACCCCCACGCTACTGTCGGACAAGTACAATCCGGATATTCATGAACTTCTGTATGAGTGTGCCAAGACCATGGCGTATTATGCCCAGAAGAACGGTAATGCCTTCAGCATTGCGTATAGTGATTTTTTTGGTGGCTCAGCTATCCTTTATTACTATGTTGACAATAAAACGACTCATCCCAGCATCAAAATAGAGTTTTATGCGGAACCCCGAATGAACTATGTTGCCGAGAGATATGCGCCCGGGGAGCAAAAGAATCCTGCTTTATATTCTTGGACTCTTAGTGCCTTATATGACGACGATTACTTACTTGGACAGGGATGGGAGCCGGATAAAGACAGAAAGAAGTTTTCATGGATACAGGACAAATATGCAAAGGTCTTGCTCCATCTGAGCAACATTGTTTATGGTCCCTCTCAGGGGAAAGCATTTTATGATTTCATGATTGAGCATCAGCTTCATGCTTACTATACAGATTTCAGTAAGGATGATAAATATATCGGCAAGGTACCGAATGCAAATATCGAAGTTGCATATTACTTTAAAGTTCCAGAGGCTATGGATAAATGGTTTTGGACCACCAGGCCGGTGGTTAGAAGATGAAAAAGATTACAAAATCAACAGTGATTATTGCGCTGATAGTTTCTATACTACTACTTTTGCATTATTTCTTGTTCAGAATCTGGACGACCGCTTAATATAGAGCATGGTCCTGCGGATGTGAAGAGACTTCTGCGCTTGTTCTACTCGCTCACAATGATATGTCCCAAGGGTGTCATTGCGAGAAGGCGGAGCCGACGAAGCAATCTCAGTCACATCTTCGGCCGCTTCAACGATTTTATCATTTACACGAGAACTAAAGAAAGTAAAACTGATTTCTATAAACGCGCCTGGAAAACAACTTTCACAAATCCAGCCATATTTTATTTTTACTATTATTGACATTTAATAACATAGAATGATAAGATTAACTCAACCAAATTTTAGGAGGTTGGGTTATGAAAAAGTGTCTCGCGTTCCTGCTGACAGTTGTTATGGTTCTGGCTGCTATGCCTTCGGGTATGAGCCGGTCATACGCGGAGGTGAGCTTCCAGGATGTACCCAAGGATGCCTGGTATTACGAGCACGTCCAGTATGTCGCCAACCACCCGCGGGAACTGATGGTGGGATACGCGGGAAACTTCGGACCCTTGGATAACCTCACGGTGGAACAGTTTATCAAGATAGCCGTAGCGGCTGCCGGCAAGGGTGTGGTTGTTCCTTCAGATAAATACTGGGGGGACGTCTATGTGTCCATCGGCCTGGAACTGGGCTTTGTGCAGCCGGGAGAGTTTACCGATTACAAACGACCCATCACAAGGGCCGAGATGGCCAGGATTATCATACGTTCTCTACCCATGATAACCGGAGAGAAAGATATTTCCTACAATGAAAACGAGATAAGGTCGAGGATAGCGGATTACGACAGCATCCCGGTAAACCTTAGGGATTATGTTTGCAAGGCCTATCAACTTGGCATTCTAGTGGGCGGAACGGATGGAAAGTTTAATCCCAACGGCAACCTGACGCGGGCGTCCGCAGCGGCGGTTATTCACAAGATGCTGGAACCCGGTCTGAGGACGGTTTATACGCCTCCGGAAGAAGTTTGGAGCGATGAGGAGTTTGAAGCGTATATCAGAGAGAATGCGAACAATTTCTATGCTATTGCAAAGATAGAGAATAGAATGATTTATCTACGAACCGCAGATAAGCCTACCCCCACGCTGCTGTCGGACAGGTACAATCCAGATATTCATGAGCTTCTCTATGAGTGTGCCAAGACCATGGCATATTATGCCAACAAAAACGGCAATTATTTCAGTATAGCATATAACGATTTCTTCGGCGGATCTGTGTCTTTGGGATATCATCTTGTCAGCGATATCTATAAGCCGGATATTGAGCTGATTATTTATGCAGAACCCCAGATGAACTATCACGCAGAGAGGTATGCTCCTGGAAAGCAAAAAAATCCTTCATATTATGAATGGAAACTTAGAGCACTAAGAGATCCTGATTTTTTAACAAAACAAGGGTGGGAACCCGGGATGAACCACCGTGATTTCGTATGGACACAAGAAAAATACGAAAAAGTCTTTAAACATCTTTGTCAGATTGTTTATGGCCCAACGCAAGGCACAGCGTTTTATGATTTTGTTTTCCCGTTGTATCAGAAAGTTTTTTATGCAGGTGGATGGATAGAAGATAGTTACTTTGGTATTGTCCCAGAAACCGGAATAGAATTGGCATATTACTATTCTGATTTAAATCAAGTGAAAATCATTAATTATTGGACTACCAGGCCGGTGGTAAGAAAATGAAAAGAAAAATGCAGGTTCTGCTTATTGCAATCATCATGATTGCATCAAACAGTATTTTGTGTTCTGGTCATGGACCATTTCGTCCAGAATCGGCAAATGGTAATTATAAAATCAATATCGAAACATCAATGAAATACAAAACGGAAGTATTTCACTTTCCTTTTGGACGCGATGATTTGCCCGATAAAGGCTTTTATAAAACTGAAGAAGGTTTTGTAGAAAATGAAAAGGGGGAAAAAGGAGAATATGCCTACCTCGGTTACAATTATGAGGAATTTTCAATCACAAATGATCGATACTTTAGGTACCATGATAGACGTGGCAATGTGTTTGATCAGAACTATGCCAATGTAGTCTGGCAGGATATATTACCTGAAGCACCTAATTCTTGGTATGATATAAGAAAAAATCCCGCCCTTCTCAACTACATGCTCACCACCAACTTCTACGATGAGGACCATATAACAGTAGGACAAACCGATACTGGCTTAAATTTGCTTAAGCTGTTCAAGATTCCGGAAGGCAGCACCGATTATTCGGAAATCTTCCGGAAAGCCTGGGTCTTAACCACGCCCGATACGGGCAGTGCCCACATCCGCTTACGATACAACGACACCAACTGGAACACGATAAGGATTCCGGCCATTCCTACCATCGAATGCATCATGACCGCTGAGGCCGACAAGGATGCCATAGAGACCGGCAAGACGGAAAGCGTGACCGTCAAAATAGATACCAGCCACAGCTACTGGGTGATGGCCGACCAGGAGAGCAAGGAGATTTCGGAGCGCAGGTACTGGGCCGGAACAAGTCCCGACAAGGTTGAGAGCGAGGTCGTCACAACTCAGAATGATGTCTGCTACATCACCCTACATAACGTTTCCCCCAATACCATGATCTACGTCTGGAGCAGTGTGACCAGTCATGAAATAGAAACCCTCGGTTTCAACGGGACCGATGAGGCTGTGGCAACCCTCTTTGTCGGTGAAATACCATCTTCGGGTTCAATGGTTTCCGGTAACAGGGGGAGGGATGAGCAATTTACCAGCCCGGAGACCCAGGTCATCATCAAGGCCGACCAAAGGGGCAATGAGCGCTTTGATGTGTCCCAGGGCATACCTTCCGGGGAGTACCTTTATGCCAACATTCTCACCAGCG
>ENA-OWPA01000776-OWPA01000776.1-bioreactor-metagenome-genome-assembly--contig:-NODE-776-length-32859-cov-4.834147_pt1 | contig 32859 bp, 28 predicted proteins | sample MGYA00238139_ERZ651803 | MGnify/ENA primary metagenome ERZ651803 (study PRJEB26909, sample SAMN07631231) | bioreactor metagenome | isolation source: Switchgrass digestor | place: USA: Dartmouth... | reverse complement strand
TGTCATAAAGGTCGTTATAAAGCTTTTGCCCATGGCATTTACTGCCGCACCGCTCCTTTTTGTCATATCGCAATTGCTCGGTATAATTCACAGTGTTTCATGGGGTGCCATCCCTTTATTTACCCAGAGGTTTTTTGACAGTGCCATGCTTTTGGTTAGCAAGGAAAACAGCCTGTCATCGGTTATACTTGCTCTCATAGCCCTTGGAGGCGTTCATCTGGCAAGCCAGATATTAAATGGCGTAACAAATTTTATGTTCGAGATTTATGAGGAAAAAGCAAGCGGCAAGATGTCCCAAAGAATACACGACAAGATGAGCAGGATTTCACCGGTATGCTTCGAGGACACGAACATGCTGGACGATATAAACAAGGCCGAACAGGGCAAAAGCAATGCTGTATGGTTTGTTTCTCTTTTCCTGACGATATTTACCTTTTACGTGCCGTATTTTGCCTTTATGGCTTCTTATCTGTTCAGCTTGAAGCCGATACTGGCTATATCAATTGTAATCGTGTTCATACCTACAGCTTTAACGCAACTAATCAGAAGCAAGGTATTTGCCAAACTGGAGGATAAATCCGCACCGATAAGGCGCGAATATGAATATTATGAGAGCTGCATCGTAGGCCGGGAGTATTTTAAGGAAACCAGGCTTTTGGGTGGTTTTAGCTATTTTAAAAAGCTTTACCGTGACAGCTTGGTTCTCATGAACAGGTTGAAGTTCAGGGCGGATGTGAAGACAAACCTCTGTGAGCTTGGTATGAAGTTGGTGACGGTGGCAGGCTATTTCGGAGTCCTCTGGCTTTTATTTGATGCCATGATGAAAAAAGAGATAACGGTGGGAGCCTTTACTGCAGTCTTTTCCTCTATAGGAATGCTTTTTGGCATCATGGAGGAGATAGTGTGCCGCCACATCGGCAATATGGCCCAGAATATGGGCACGACTCAGAATTTTATTAATTTTCTCAGCATTGATGAGAGAAAAGGTATGGATGTAGAAATCCCGGAAGACACCGATATACATTTGAAAAATGTTTCTTTCTCCTATCCGGATGCGGAAGAACAGGCAATAAAGGATGTAAGTTTCACCATAAGGAAAGGTGAGACCATTGCCATTGTAGGTGAAAACGGATCGGGCAAGTCAACGCTGATAAGGCTGATTACAGGACTCTACCTGCCGGACAGCGGTGATGTGCTGTATGGCGATATCAATACCAGGGACGTATCCATGAAATCGCTTTTTGGCAAAATGTCCGCAGTTTTTCAAAAATTCCAGAAATATCAGCTCACCTTAAGGGAAAATATAACCATCAGCCAGATCAACCGGGAGGCAGCGCCGGAAGCCGAGCTGGATGCGGTTGCCGGTATGTCAGGATTCAGCAAGGATGACGCCGACTTTACCAGCGGATATGATACAATGCTGTCCCGGGAATTTGACGGGGTTGACTTATCCGGCGGGCAATGGCAGAGGATAGCCATCGCCAGGGGGCTTTTCAGAACCCATAATTTGGTGGTGCTGGACGAACCTACCGCAGCCATCGATCCTCTGGAAGAAACTCAGGTTTACAACCGGTTTGCCAACATTTCACGGGATAAGACCGCAATTATAGTGACCCATCGCCTTGGCTCGGTGAAGCTGGCAGACCGTATAGTTGTCCTGGAAAAAGGAAGGCTTGCCGAAATAGGAACCCATGAGGAGCTCATGAAAAACAACGGGGAATATGCCAGACTATATGCAGCCCAGGAACAGTGGTACAGGTGAGGAGGCACGCTCCTGCCTGTACCGCTTAAGTAAATACCGTCAATTCCTATTGGTTCCGGATTGACCTATAGCTCCATGCCTTTCACGGCGGTCTACGGGCTGTCGAAAACCATCATTTGGACAATTTCTATGAGTTCCTTAAGTTTTTCCTCGCTTACTGCAAACTGCCGTACATCACCACCAACGATTTTTTCGATATCGGCCCGGGTGTAGGTATATTTAAAGGGAGTGGAGGAAAGCGATTTATTGCTCCAGTGGCCCAGGTGGGTTATCTCGTCGACATTGTCTATCAAGGCAAAAAGCAGGACCGAATTCCTCAAGAACTGCTCCTCGCCGACTTCAATCGTGTCATCCGTCAGCTCGTAGTGATATATAACCCCATAAGGCGGTTCTGAAGTGAGAAGCTCCAGGATTCCGCGGGTAACGCCTTCCGGCAGGGGCATTCCGTTTAAAAGAGAGCCAACCTTGACATGATTGCCCACATACTGGGTTTTGTTTTCCATGAGGAATTTTACGTCATAGGAAGTCCTTCTGATTATATCGGCGATAAGGTCTTCCAGCCGGCTGAGAGTCTCTTTCCTATTGACAAGGTTGAATCTCAGGCTGGGCTTTACATTGTTGTCAACCCACACAGGGTCGATATGGACGACACAATTGTATTCTTCATTTGCGTCATCGGTGTCGTAGTATAAAAATATGGAATAACGGCTATCGTGCTCTTGGCTCCGGGATCTGCTTATTTCCTTTTTGGAAATACGCATTTTTTCTATAATTGCTGTCACCTGGCCTATTTTATTTGCATCGGTCAAAATATACTCCTCACCGGTGGCATTGTCTACAATTCGCACCTTGGATGTCGACCTCAGGATTTTTTCGCCCAAAAAGCTCTCTGGATGTTCCAAAATATTCATGCCGCTGACAGGGTTGGAAACCAGCATAACGGTCAGGACGGCAACTATGGCGATGGAAGCGATGATTAGCCAGAAGGCCGGCTTTTTGTAATCAAGCAGGTTTTTTATTCTTGCTTTTACGTTGCTCTCCCCGAAAGCCAGAGGACCTGGGGCAGGCATTTTCTTTTGGGATGCCAGGGCGAGCAGGGACCTGCTGTAGCTGGTGACTTTAAGGCCGGATGTTTTTTGGATGACCCTTTCATCGCAGGACATCTCCATGTCCCGGGTCATCAAGGAAAAACACAGCCACATAATGGGGTTAAACCAATGCAGGGCAAGGACTAGGAAAGCCACAAGCTTTACAATATAATCAAGCCTTTGGATATGGGTCTTTTCATGGAGAAGGATATATTCCCTTTCCTCTCCCGTAAGGCTTAACGGCAGATAGATTTTTGGCTTCACAAACCCGCATACAAAAGGGCTCCGTATTAGGTCGCTCTCATAGATATTTTCCGAAACCAGGGTAGCCGTGCTGATTCTCCTTTTAAGCCGCAGGTAAGCAATAGCTGCATATACCAGCATGACAGCCATACCTGTGAGCCAGATCAGCGCACCGAGAAAAATCAGGATATCCATGGGATTTAATTTTGCAAGAGGTGCGGCCGCAGGCGGTATCGAGCTGCTAAAGGCAGCATTTATTCTTTTAAAGGCAATATCCACTAAGGGCAGCTTTATCATACCCGCATCCTCGGGTATGTAACGAGCTGGCGCTGATCCGGCCTGTGACGACGGCATGAAGCCAAGCAGGCTTAACCTGGATGAAAAGCTGAAGGGGCAGACAAGTCGGAAAAGCACAACACTCCAGAGGGCGTAGGAAAACACTTTCGGAGATTTCTTAAGCGGCAGGCGGGCGATTATAACAGCTACAGCCACAAGACTTGCCGTAACGCTCATGTTAAGCACGGAGAGAAACACACTTTTTAAAAGCTCCATAGTCAACCCTCCTTATGGCTATCTATCAGCATTTTGATTTCTTCGGCTTCATCATCGGACAGGGTTCTGTCATTCAAAAAAGCAGCTATGAATTTGGGCAGTGAACCATCAAAAGCCTTTTCTATGATGGCTTCACTTTCATATTTTTGAACCTGCTCCCGCTTGACGACCGAAGTTACGACAGAGTTTTCATTCTTAAGTATTCCACGGTCTATAAGCTTTCTGAGCACGGTGTATGTAGTTGTTCTTTTCCATCCCAGCTTTTCCCGGCATAATTCGGTGAGCCTTCGGGTAGTAAGAGGTTCTGACTCCCACACAATGCACATGAATTTGAACTCTGCGTCAAACAGCTTATACTGCTTCATGTTCAATACCTCCTTAAAATGTGTCTATTGCGATAGACAATTTTAGTCTATCACGATAGACAACTTTTTGTCAATAAAAAAAAGGCAGCCGCTCAGCTGTCTTTATAAACACTATATAAAACCTATATAAAATCGGCTTGATTTCAGCTAATTGAAATGGATGATTGTCATTCCGAAAGGGTTCAAAGCCCATAACAATCAATACATCCATTATTGGCTGAATTCATTCCTATACCATATAAAGTAGTAAAGGCTTCCATCCATCGGACGGAAGCCCTACTATATGAAAGGGCTCGCAGTGGCCTGCACTACAGAACACAATTAGGTGATGCTTTGCCAAGTAAGATATCCTCAGGTCATACGGACTGTGAAGTTCTGCCGTCCGGACGGCCAGCCTGTCACGATCGGTAATCATCCCTTCGGACCAAACAACTATCCAAGATCAACACTATCTGCCCTTCAGTTCTTCCTGCAGCGAAGAAACTGTAGTCAACCACACAGGAGTTAGAACCTGTCAACGATCGAATTGATCAGACCACTGCAAACCCTGCATAATATATTATCACCGGTATGTTGGTTTTCATGTAAGTTAAATTATATCAACTAATGAAATATGATGAAATCGGATGCTTAAGACAAACTGCTTTCATGACGGCCTAATGCAGGTTGCATAATGCGGATTGAAAAGTTGTAGATTATGTAAATCTGTCAGTGCATTATTGGCTTTGAAGCTTTCATAAACGGTAATCAGCATTTAAATAGACTCAAATCAAACCGGTTTCATAGATACATTTTCACCCTATATATCAAACTTGCTTTCCCATGGAAATATGCCTGAATTTGCTGGGTGAGACGCCTGTTTTGGTCTTGAAATAGTTGGAAAAATAGTGTTCATCGGCAAATTTCAGTTTGAGCGCTATTTCATTAATCTGCATATTTGTATTGAGCAGCAAAAGCTTGGCTGTCTCAATTTTTTTGGATAACAGATATTCGTATGGAGTTACCCCGAATTCCTTCTTAAATATCCGGATTGTCTGGGAGGTGGATTTTTGGATCAACCGGCTTAATTCATTGAGGCTTATGTGATCCATCGTGCGCTTATCCAAATATTCTTTAAGTTTAAAAGCCGTAGGATCATACACCGGACCTAAAGCATGGATTTTATCATGTATTTTTGATGCGATTTCATGAAATATCAGTGCGGCTTTGTTAAAAATTTCCCGGGGGCTTTCGCTTGACGCCTGGGCTACCGAAAGAAACCTGTAAAAGGATTCTTTTAAATCAAAATTCTGGACATGGTGAATCTTATTCAGCTTGTAAGCTTGAATAAGGTGATCGGCCAGGGGTCCCCTGATATTGAACCATATTTTTGTCCAGGGATTTTTTTTGTCGGAAAAGTATATATGATTGCTTCCTTTATGGAGTATATATATGTCTCCTTCAACAGGAGAGAAAATTTCTCCATTTATGTTAACCGTACCTTGGCCTTTCAGTATATATTCAAAGCAATATATGGGAGAATTCTTTCTTTCGATCCTATATGTCCCATCACAGTAAGAAATTCCAGCCATTTCTATATAAAACGGATATTCCTCTATGGTATCGCAGTTAAAACTGATTATATCCTCCCTCATGACAATATTCCTCACTTAATGATCAAAATACTTATTTTATTATATCAATTGTAGTAATATAATACAAACAGTTATAAAAAATACTGAAAAGGAGTTAATATTATGAACCATGCACTGAGACCGCCAGCAGTTCCTCTGGCAACGATTGATCCTTATTTTAGCGTATGGTCTTTTGCAGACCAGTTGCATGATGATTTTACGCGGCATTGGACAGGAAAAAGAAATGCCATGACAGGAGTTATTGTCATTGATGGAGTGCCTTTGATATTTGCGGGCAAGGTGGAGCCCAATTCCGAGAATTATTTCCCGGAACCGGCCAGAATGAAGCAAATCAGTGTCGATGTATCCCCCCTTTCCAGCAAATATGTATTTAGCAGTCATGGGGTAGAGCTCACCGTTGTATTTACCAGCCCTCTTTTGCTGGATAATCTGGACGTACTGTCAAGGCCAGTATCATATGTTTCTTTTTACGTCCGGTCTGTTGACGGCAAATCCCATGATGTAAAAATTTATTTTGATATAAGCGGTGAATGGTGCGTAAATACTTCCGAACAGAAAGTTGTTTGGGGAAAACGGGTTATAGATAACAGCGTTTTAGCAATGCATATGGGAACGGAAAGCCAGAAAGTGCTTGAGCGTTTCGGAGATGACGTCCGAATCGATTGGGGCTATATGTATCTGGTAATACCAAATATGAGCGGAACTCAAACTTTTATAGGTACGGAGAGGGACCGCAAGAATTTTATTTCCTCCGGAAAAGTAAGGGAGGATGACTCCAGCGACTGCCCGGCAGTGGTCAGGGATGTTCAGCCAATCATGGCTTCCGTGACCAATCTTGGGACTGTAGGGGAAAATGCTTCCTCATTTTTCATCGCCCTTGCTTATGATGATATTAAGTCCATTGAATATTTCGGAGAGCATCTGGACGCTTACTGGCGCAGAAACGGAGTATCCTTTGATGAGATGCTCATGACCGCAATAAAAGAATATGATGATATCATGCAAAAGTGCAATGCATTTGAAAAGAAGCTTGTCCAGGATGCGATGAACTCAGGAGGCAAGGAATATGCGGATTTGATTTCTCTGGCCTACAGACAGGCGATAGCCGCCCACAAGCTCGTATGTGATACCAACGGAGATATTCTGTTTATTTCCAAGGAATGCTTCAGCAACGGCTGTGCTGCGACTGTTGATGTAAGCTATCCATCCATACCGCTATTCCTTCTGTATAACACTGAATTGGTAAAAGGAATGATGAGACCGATTTTTAAATACGCAGCATCGGATGCATGGAAGTTCGATTTTGCTCCCCATGACGCCGGTTGCTATCCTAAAGTAAACGGACAAGTTTATGGCGAAAACAAGCTGGAATACCAGATGCCGGTTGAAGAGTGCGGAAATATGCTCGTTATGTGTGCTACCGTAAGCATTGCTGACAGGGATTGCAGCTTTGCAAAGCAGCACTGGGATTTGATAGAAAAATGGGGAAATTATCTTATGGAGCATGGTCTTGATCCGGAAAACCAGTTGTGCACGGATGATTTTGCTGGGCATCTCGCTCATAACTGCAACTTGTCGGTAAAAGCCATCATGGGCATAGCCGGTTATTCAATCATGTGCGATATGCTGGGTAAAAAGGACGAGGCTGCTAAGCTTCTGGAGACTGCGAAAAAAATGGCTGTGGAGTGGGAGCTGAAGGCAAAAGACGGCGACCATTATAAACTGGCCTTTAATCAGGAAGGAACATGGAGCCTCAAATACAATCTCGTATGGGATAAGATTTTCGGCACCGGCATTTTTGCCGATGAGATTTTCAAGAAAGAGCTGGCTTATTATTTGACGAAGAAGAATAAATATGGCATCCCGCTGGATTCAAGGGCTGATTACACAAAGACGGACTGGCTTGTTTGGGTTGCTTCCATGGCTGACTCCCGTCAGGATTTTGATGAAATCATCCATACTCTGTGGGATTTTGCCAATGAATCATTGAACCGTGTGCCCTTTACAGACTGGTACGATACTATAAAGGGATCCCAGGTGGGTTTCCAACATCGTTCGGTGCTGGGTGGAATTTTCATCAAAATATTGAAAGACAGCAATAAATTAAGGGTGGATAATATATAAAAATCGGCCCGGCTTAGGAGATATTTTCTTTACTTCAAAGCTGCTGCATTGCCAAAGTGTTGATTCTGAGGCATCCATGCAAATATAATCTTGAGCCAAAAAGGGCTTTTGACAGAAAATAAATATAAGCTGACTACATTTCATGCTGCCCGGAGGCAATGCTCTCCGGGCAGTTTTATCTATCGCTTGATAGCGCCATCAACAATATCTTTACAACCAGATGGAAATAGTGATAAAATATAGTTCGATAGTTATCGAACTAAAGGAGATCATATGAGCAATATTTTAAATGAGGAAGCCGCTGTAAAAGTATTTAATGCACTGTCGGATAAAACCAGACTTAATATTGTGCGTGAGCTGATGAGCGGGGAAAAAGCCTGCTCGGAACTGATTTCCAGATTTAATTTAAGCAAATCGACTTTTTCCCATCATGCCAAGGTTCTGGCAAGGTGTGGTCTGGTTGAATTCCGCAGGGAAGGAAAGTTCCTTTTCTTCTCGCTGAACCGGGAGGTTCTCGGAGGGTGTATAGAATTGCTTAAATAAGCCATATTAAAACAGAAAGGAAGGATTTAAATGGGATTGCTGGATAAGAAGAATATTGTCATAATGGGTGTTAGAAACAAGTGGAGCATTGCCTGGGGTATCGCCCAAATTGCCCATGATGAAGGGGCAAACCTGATTTTTACATATCAGGGGGACAGGGAGAGAAAAAGTGCCGAGGAGCTTGCTGCAGAGCTCGGAAATACTGAAATCTTCCAGTGCGACATATCCTCCGACGAGCAGATAGATGCATTGTTTGAGGAGATTAAGACAAAGTACGGAACAATTCATGGACTGGTTCATGCAATTGCCCACGCCAATACGGAAGATCTACAGAACGATTTTGTTTACACTACGAGAAGCGGTTTCGCCCATGCTCTGGATGTAAGCGCCTATTCTCTGGTGGCAGTAAGCAGAAGGGCGAAGGACCTCATGACGGAGGGCGGAAGCATAATTACCCTTACATATATGGGTTCTGAGAAAGTTATGGGAGGATACAACGTAATGGGCGTTGCAAAGGCTGCACTGGAGGCCAGCGTGAGATACCTCGCCGCAGACCTCGGACCTTCCGGCATAAGGGTAAATGCCATATCGGCAGGTCCGATCAAGACTCTATCCGCAAAGGGTGTAAAGGATTTCAACAGCATACTGGAGATTGTAGAAAAGAAAGCTCCTATGAGAAGGGGAATTGACAGAGAGGATCTTGGGCATACTGCCGCATTCCTTCTGAGCAACCATTCGAGAGGAATCACCGGCGAAGTTGTGCATGTGGACAGCGGTTTTAATATTATGGGTATTTGACCGTTATTGATAGTACTGCCCTAACTTCTGTTATGAATGCAGGGCATGAGGAAATGAAAAGGACACAATATGACGTATCCTTGTAAGAGGGTTTGGTCCGTACATCCGGGACCGAACCCTTTTCTTCATAATGTGCCGTGAAACGGGATTTCTCAAGGCTATTACTTTTAATTCAAATTCGTTTCATTTCAAATCCAGGCTCCCGCTTTCCAATTCTATTGCCCCGAGGTTAACGCCTCAAAATAGGGATTTTTCTAGCATATATGACATTCCAATAATAGATTTTTCTGCAATAAAATATAATATTATATATAATTAAATAAAATTTGACAATTAATTCAAAATTCATTATAATAATACAGTAACTATAATAAATGTATTATTTTTCATATTCATGAAAAGGCTGAAAGATGTTCCCCATGATCCATGTGTGGTGAAATCGGTTATATACCGAGGAGACAGGTGTCTTTCGCCTTATAGGAATAATGTTTTGCGATGGCGGGTGACCGCTGCCGTCGTTGTAAAAATATAAATGCACGGGGGAGTGTAGATGTGGGGAGGCTGTTTCTTGCGGTAGCAGACACGGATGCTGCATATGTTGACGGCTTGCAAAAGTACTTTACCTATGCATATCCGGACAGGTTCAGGACCAGTACCTTTACAAGCCGGGAAAGCCTTATAAAGTTCATTTCCGGATATGAAGGGACTATTGATATTCTACTGGTTTCACCTCAGCTATATCCCGACTTGATGCAGGAAGGCAAAGTAAACACCGTAATTATGCTTTCGTCCGGCAGGTTATATGAAAACACCAAAGCCCAGGGCACAATAAACAAATATCAGCACGGCGACAGGATTGCAGCTGAAATTATCAATATATATTCCAGCGCAAACAAAAATGAAATCATATCTTTGGAAGGCAACAGGAAAACAAGGTTTGTTTCTGTATATTCCCCGGCAGGGGGTACGGGCAAAACCACAATAGCTATAAGCACAAGCATGCGATGTGCCCAGAAAGGTCTCAGGGTTTTATATCTGAATTTTGAAAATATAAGCACATTACCGGCGTTTTTCGATTACAAGCAGAGTCCTAACTTCTCCAATGTTATTTACTACCTCAAGGATAAAGAGAAAAATTTAGGCTTCAAAATTGAAGGCATACGATGCGTTGACCCTGAATCGGGGCTTCACTTCCTTGCACCGCCTGACAGCGCATGTGAGCTGGATGAATTGCTTCCCGAAGATATTGAGAGCCTGCTTTTGCATATCGGAAATATGCATTATTATGATGTGGTATTTATGGACATGGCCGGCGGCTTCAGCAGAAGGAGCTTATCCTTGATGCTTTCCAGCGACGAAATCTTTCTTGTGACCACTCAGGACGAAATTGCAAATATGAAGCTCAGGCTTCTGGAAAAGGAGCTGTCTGTTTTAGATGCCGGCGGGAAGCGCAGTCTTTGGGAAAAGGCGCTGCTGATTGTAAACCAGTGCATGCAGGATATGCACTATGGCATGGAGGATGGTTTGTTTGCCGGTAAGGCTGCTGCCGTCACGATACCAAAAGTAAAAAGCAATATGTCGAAGGATTGGATAAAAAAAGAACTGGCGGAAGAAGGCTATTTCAGCTATGAAATAAACAAGCTGGCAGATAGATTTGTAAACGCGCGTGCCGGGGAATCTCCGGCCAGAGCTTGATTTTTTCTGATTATTTTGTCAATGCTTTCCCGCTACGGATCAGATTGCCATGATGCAGGCTTAAGGGGAGGGTATCACAGTGAAAGCTGCCGAGAAGGAAGCCTTTATCAAAGACATAAAAAAGATAATCAACGACAGCGTGGATTTTAACAAAGACATAACGGACGATGACATGAAAGAGCTCATCATGAATACCGTCTTTGAAAGATCCAAGCAGCAGTACCTTAGCATCGGGGAAAAGCAGGAAATCATTCAGGTTGTTTTCAACTCCCTGAGAAGGCTGGATGTGCTTCAGCCGGTGGTAGAGGATAAGACGGTAACCGAGATAATGGTAAATGGTCCGGACAACATTTTTATTGAAAGAGCGGGAAAAGTGACGCGTCTTAATACCAGCTTTGAGAGCAGGGAAAGGCTGGAGGATGTGATACAGTCCATTGTTTCCAAAGTAAACAGAATTGTAAATGAGGCTTCTCCAATAGTTGACGCCCGGCTGCAGGACGGATCGAGGGTAAATGTGGTGCTTCCGCCCATAGCGCTGAATGGGCCCATCATGACCATAAGGAAGTTCCCGGAAAAGCCTATCACCATGGAGCAGCTTATAGAGTTCGGCTCGGTTACCGAAGAAGCTGCCGAAGCGCTGAAATATCTTGTTCAGGCTAAATATAACATCTTTATTTCCGGAGGCACCGGAAGCGGAAAGACTACTTTTCTCAATGCGTTGTCCAGCTTCATACCGAAGGACGAAAGGATCATAACCATAGAGGATTCGGCAGAGCTGCAGATAACCGGCGTAGATAACATTGTAAGGCTTGAGACGAGAAATGCCAATACGGAGGGAAAGGGCGAGATTACTATAAGGCAGCTCATCAAAGCATCCCTCCGCATGAGGCCGGAAAGAATAATCGTCGGCGAGGTGAGGGGTGCCGAAGCCCTGGACATGCTTCAAGCTATGAACACCGGGCATGATGGTTCACTGTCCACTGGGCATGCCAACTCCACGGAGGATATGCTGAGCAGGTTGGAGACAATGGTTTTAAGCGCAGCCCAGATTCCCTTGGAAGCGATAAGGCAGCAGATAGCATCGGCTATAGATATTATCATCCACCTTTCACGGATAAGGGACAAGTCCAGGAAAGTGATGGAGATAAGCGAGGTTATGGGATATATGGACGGTAAAATTCAGTTGAACCCCCTCTTTGTGTATGAAGAGGAGGGAGAGACTTGCGATAAAAAGGTGATTGGTTCACTGAAAAGGACCGGCAATAAAATTATAAACCGGCACAAGCTGAAAATGGCAGGCATAGACATCAAGTTTTTATAGGTAAATTATACTGCCAAAAGGGAAAGGATACCGGACCGGGAGGGATGGGCTTGTTTTTCAATGCAAAGGAGAATAATAGGGACAAACCTACAGCCAATAATGCCCTTGAAGACTATGATTTTTATTGCATGACCGCGAAGGAGAAAATGCTATGGTTTATGGCTGCCGCAGTTGTGATAATTTCACTGAGCTACATTTTTTATCACAGCGTCGTCTTTTCTGCTATACTGGGCCTTCTGGCATTGTTTTACCCCAGGATCAGAACGAGGAAGATTATTGAGAAGAGGAAGAATGAGTTGAACCTTCAGTTCAAGGATTTGCTTTACTCCATATCCTCCTCCCTCTCTGCCGGAAAGTCCATAGAGATGGCCTTCAGAGATGCGCTGCGGGATCTGGAAGTGCTGTATCCCGACCCTGATACCAGCATTATAAAAGAGGTTCAGTACATCATAAGGAAAATTGACGTAAATGAGACGGTGGAATCTGCCCTTGCCGATCTTGCCCGGAGAAGCCATATTGAGGATATAGAGAACTTTGCCGATGTGATGCAAACCTGCAAAAGAACAGGGGGAAACATGATAGAAGTCATAAAGAACGCTTCCAACATAATAAACGACAAAATCGAAATAAAACAGGAGATTTCCACAATGTTGGCGGAAAGAAAATTTGAGCAGAAAGTGCTCAATGCGTTCCCTGTTTTGATAGTCCTATTTCTGACATTTAGTGCGGAAGACTATATCGCACCCATATTCAATACGTGGGCGGGCAGGCTTTCAATGACGGTTTCGGTAATTCTTTTGGGTGCCGCATACTTCATATCAAAAAAGATAATGGACATAAAGGTTTGATCTCCATGGAGGAAGACGGGGTTTTGATAGAAGAGGTTCAACCGTTGCTATCCCTATGGCTTTGCCATATTGTGAAAAGTTTGAACAATAGAGCATGAGGTGGGGAAATGGTATTTGTTTTCGGGGCTGAAGTGCTTTTGCTGGCTGTCCTGTACATTCTATCCCGGGGTAAGTATGACAGTTTTATTGCGGCAGTTGACCGGGAGCGTTATCCGTTTTATGCATTGATGCCAATAGCATTGCTCCTTCTGGATAAGTTCAAGCATGATTATAATACCCAGTATGACAGGAAGCTGATGATCAAAATTATTGAAATATCGGGAATAAAGTACTCACAGTTTTATATCAGGGTGCATTGGGCAAATAAAATTGTTTTGCTGATGCTGAGCTTGCTTTTTATCTCTTTCATCGCTTTGTTTGTGGAGATGGATACAGGATTTATCATATTCTCCATTGCTTTAATATTGACTGTTGCTTATTTATCGGATAATGAGCTGAAGGAGAAAATTAAAAAAAGACGTCTGGCCATACAGATGGATTTCCCGGATTTTCTCAATAAATTAATTTTGCTGATTGATGCAGGAATGACGGTCACCCGGGCCTGGGAGAAGGCGGTGGAGGATAACAAAAAGGGTGGAGTGCTTTATTCGGAGCTGGAAACGGTATTGGCGGAAATAAAATCCGGCAAATCCGAATATCAGGCCTATGAGGATTTCTCTAAAAGGTGCAGGACCCCTGAAGTGACCAGGTTTATGTCGGCACTTATACAGAACCTGAGGAAGGGAAATGCAGATATAGTTTCCGTTCTCAGGCTGCAGTCCAACGAATGCTGGATGATGCGGAAAAACGCAGCCAAAAGATTGGGAGAAGAAGCTTCGACCAAATTGATTTTCCCTATGATGCTGATACTCATAGCTATTCTGATAATAGTGGCAACACCGGCATTGCTTGCAATGCAAGGCATTTAAATATAAAAATTTTTTATAAGGGGATGAATGGAATGACAAAGTATATCACAAATATGGTCAAAAAGGAAGATGGCATGGGTACGGTGGAGATTGTTATCATAATAGTAGTTCTGATAGGCATCGCATTGATATTTAAGAACGTGATAATTGAATTTGTCAGTAACATACTGTCTGCAATTTTTGATAAGGCAGATACTATCAATGAAATTGATGTCTCCGGTATAGTCAGAGAAATTACAAAATAGTAGCCATATTGAGTATTGAATCCGGAAGAAGGAGAATAAGCGATGATAAGCCACTTCACCGCTTGTTCTCCCATGCTCGGTTTTTGCATGGTTTTAAATCTTTTTTACAAGGTTTTCTATTTCTTTTTTCATAAAGGTTTTTAATAAAGATTTATTTTAAAGCTCCGCTTTTACAGCCTATATAGTTTAGGAATAAATTCAGCTAATAATGGATGCATTGATTGTGGAGAAAGGATTCATGTCTGTAAGGATAGCTACAAGGTACCATTCTCCAGGGCAGCAATCATCCTGAATTTAAACCGATTTTACCTAGGGGGTAAGCACGTATGCCATGGAAGCTTAAAGAACGGATCGGTATATCCTATGAGAGTGAAGCGTCAGCCAGCTATCTTATATTAACCGCAAGCTCATCGGAGACTGTCTTTGACTATCAGGTGGAAATGATAAGAAGCAATTCAATCAACGGCCTCTTGCCTATGGATATGAGGCAGAAGGATGAAACCCTATGCTTTTATTACAACATCACGTCGAAACTATCCCTCTCTCAGTTTTTAAAGCGCAGGAAGCTGAAAAGAAGTCAGTTTATAGGCATGATATCAGCAGTCACAAAAACCTTGCTGGACTGCAGGGGATACCTGCTTTATGATAGGTGTGTCATCATAGATGCCGACTACATATACATTTCTCCCGACACGCTTCAGGTTTCGATGGCATATCTGCCTGTTGACACGAAGGAGGACGTAAACAGCAGGTTTAAAGACTTTGTGATAGACCTCATCATAAATTCGGCCAATATTGATGACAGCGACAGTGACAACTTTCTGCAGAGGATAATCAACTGCCTTAAAGCAGACACTTTCAGCATAGATGGATTTTACAGACTGCTCATGGAATTGACGAATGTCAGGATTCCACCTGCCGATGCCGATCCCGGACTTGATGCAGATGCAGTCAAGAAGGTGGAAGCGGTATTTCCCGTGACAGATATTGAGAAGAACAGGGATACTGCCGGCAAAAAGAGCCGATCAGGGATTGATGGTTTGCTGATACCACCTGCGGCATCACCAAAAAGCAAGGGGCAAAAAGGGAAGAAACCGGTAAAATCCGAAAAAGCGGAGGGGGAAAGACACAAATCTATCGCCGGATGGGAGAGGACGGCTGTTATTATCGGTGGAGCCGTGCTTCAGATTATTTTTCTGCTCATCATCATTTTTGGCAGAAACCATTTAAATTCATTGAATAACGATCCCGTATCTTTTTTTATGGGTTTTGCCGTTATTGATATCGGGCTTTGTGCATTGATATTCAGGAAATTGAGAGACACAAAACCTGAAAAGGTAACTAAATCTGAAAAGGATGCTAAGCCTGCAAAGGGAACAAAGGTTGAAAAAGGAACAAAGGCTGGAAAGGGTGCAAGGCCTGTAAAGAATGCCGGTAAGGATGTGCTGAAGGCATTAAACCTCATGCCTGAACAAGAGGACAATACGAAGGAAGAAAAATGGAGCATGACAGGGCACCTGAATGAAGTTTATGGTTCAATACCTATAATCGATGAGGATTTCGAAAAAAAAGAGGAGTTCAGAAGGAAAAAATATGGGGGAACCGGTAATAATGGTAAGGGAATCAACAATGACAGCATCAACAGCATAAGAAACATCAATAACGCCGAAAACATAAAGGGCATCAATAACATTAATAGTATAAGCAATAACAGCAATATCAGAGATATCAAAAACATCAGCGATATTAAGAACATCAGCAGCATAGATATGAAAGCTGAGGCTGTTTTAAAGCCTTTGCCCACCTTCGGCCTGCCTGGTTTAGATGACCGTCAGGGAGGTAAGAGAGGGGAAACGGTCTTGCTGGAATCTTTCGATGAAAAATATCCCTACTTGCAGCCTATTAAAAACGGGCAGTATGAAAAAATCCTTATAACCAAAAAGGAATTTATAATAGGACGGCTGAGGGATCAGGTGGATTACACTATTGAAAACAATGCCGTCGGAAAGGTTCATGCGCAGATTTCATGCAGCGACAACGGCATATGCCACATAAGGGACTTGAATTCACGGAATGGGACATTCATAAACCACCAGAGGATTAAGAGCAACATGGATTATGAATTAAAAAGCGGTGACAGGGTTACTTTTGCCAACAGTGATTATATCTTTATAAATCCGGTGACCGAAAACAGGGTATTTAGCAACATGGAGGAAATGAAACCGGCGGACAAGCTGTGAAATCCGTCCGCCGGTAAAAATATTCATTATGCTGTTTGGTTCTTGTGCTATTTGATTTAATAGCAGCTGATTAAATGCCATCTGTTTAAAACAATCTGATCATATATCTTATCTTATATATCATTCTGCCTGGACATCGCATGCTTTGATGTTATATTATTTCAAATACTATTTGCTTGAGTACTATTTGCTCAAGTCAAGCATTATATGTTTAAACACTATACCTGTCCAGACTTGTGGCTTCTAGTGTCAAATCTGAAACTCAGAGGGCTTTTCCTTGGAATATCCGAAATGATAAAGCATCGCTTTCACAGTGCGTTCAGAAGCTTTACCGTCGCCGTAAGGATTGACCGCTTTAGCCATCCTGTTATATTCATCCGTATTCTTAAGCAGTTCGGTGGCCAGGTTTATTATGTTTTCCTTATTGGTACCGGCGAGCTTAACAGTGCCGGCAGCCACAGCCTCAGGCCTTTCCGTTTCATTTCTCAGGACGAGCACCGGCTTGCCAAGGGAAGGAGCTTCCTCCTGAAGTCCGCCGGAATCAGTCATTACAAGGTATGATCTGCTCATGAGGTTGTGCATCTCCTGCACATCGAGGGGGTCAATCAGATGAACCTGACTGTGTCCTCCCAGGATAGTCCTTGCCACTTCCTGAACTGCCGGGTTCAGATGCACAGGATATACGATTTCCACATCTCTGAAATTATCCACTATGTACTTTAATGCGCTGCAGATGTTCTCAAGAGGCTCTCCAAGGTTTTCTCTGCGGTGGGCAGTCACTGCAATGATTCTTTTCCCGGAAAAATCGATATTCCTGAGGACTTCGCTTTCAAACTCGTAATCATCCCTAACGGTAGTTTTCAGCGCATCTATTACGGTATTTCCTGTTATGTAAATCCTGTCTTCCGGAACTCCTTCTTTGAGCAGGTTGGATTTGTTTGATATTGTGGGGGCAAAATGCAGGTCCGATATAACGCCGGTGAGCCTTCGGTTTATTTCCTCGGGGAAGGGGAAATACTTGTCAAAGGTTCTCAGGCCGGCTTCTACATGGCCTATACTTATATGGTTGTAAAAAGCGGCCAGGCTTCCTACAAACGTAGTCGTCGTGTCTCCGTGCACCAGCACAATATCGGGCTTTGCCTTTGAAAATACCTCATTTAAACCTTCCAGAGACCTTGTGGTTATATCAATTAAAGTTTGCCTGCTTTGCATTATGTTAAGATCATAATCCGGAGTTATATTGAACATCTCAAGAACCTGGTCAAGCATCTGCCTGTGCTGTGCCGTTACACAAACCAAAGGTTCGATTTCATCATATTTTTCAAGTTCTTTCACCAAGGGTGCCATCTTTACTGCTTCCGGCCTTGTGCCGAAAACAGTCATTACTTTTAATCTTTTCACTTTACAATCTCCTTTATGAGGTAATACTATTTTATTTCCCCTTCAAGGGAATGCTTGCCGTCAACGTCAACCTTACTTGTATGGGTTTCGGTATTATTGCTGTCATCCTTATCGATGTTGATTTCATTCATAAATCTGGTACCGCCTATGATAAATATCGATATGGCTATTATCAGTATTATGGCGCTCAGTGCACCTTTGTCAGCGAGGACAATAGCACTTAGTCCCAGAGCGGCACTCAGGATATACATAATAACTACCGACTGCTTCTGGCTCAATCCCATGTCAATGAGCCTGTGATGGAGATGGCCTCTGTCGGCTTCCATTATTGGTTTGTGGTTTAATAATCTTCTCAGTATTGCAAAGAGAGTATCAAACAAGGGAAGGCCTAATACAAGCACGGGTATGGCTATAGCTATTGCAGCATAGGATTTGAGGGTTCCCTGAATAGATACCACTCCCAGCGTAAACCCGAGAAAAGTTGCTCCCGTATCTCCCATAAAAATCTTTGCAGGATTAAAGTTATATGGGAGGAAGCCAAGTGCCGATCCGGCAAGAGCTGCAGTTAATATTGCCACATCCCATCTCTCAAAAATAACTGAGACTATAAACAATGACAGGGATGCAATGGAGGATACTCCTGCTGCCAGACCGTCAAGACCATCTATGAAATTGAGGGCATTGGTAATTCCTATTATCCATAGCAAAGTTATTGTATAGGATAAAATAGGATTAAGCTGTGAAATACCGGTTTTTGATAATGGGTTTGTAACATATTCGATCCTGGTACCGGAAATAACTACTGCCAGGGCAGCTATAATCTGAAATACAAGCTTAAACCTAGCGCTTAACGACTTTATATCGTCAGCAATCCCAAGAGCTACAATTATCACTATGCCTGCTAAAAGCCCAAAAAACTGGCTGTTTACCCTTAATGGACTGCTTCCGTCATATAATGCGTCCACAACATAAAACAAAACTGAAATCATAAAGCCTGCAATAATTGCCAAACCACCAAGCCTGGCAATTGGCTTTTTGTGCATCCTTCTGTCATCCTTTGGGACATCCACTGCACCAATTTTAAAAGCCAATTTTTTAGCCATAGGAGTAGCAAAAAACGCTACAATAAAGGACAAAATAAAGGATATAAAATACTCATACATCATGAGAGCACCTTCTTTATATTAGCTTATCAGCTAATTTTTACATTTTAGCTGCTTATACCGCAAAGCGGTGCAAGCAGCAGTGAAAATCATGCCTAAACTATCATATCAACCGGACAAACAAGCTTATGAAACCTGCCCGACAAGAAAGTAAAAGCATACAAAGGTGTTAAAACCTGACTACCCTTACCCCTGCCTCCTTTAGCAGCTCCATGGAAAGCTCGTCCGGGTAATCGCCTTTAAAAACTACTTTCTTTATTCCAGCATTTATGATCATCTTTGCGCATAAGACACAAGGCTGATTAGTCACATATAACGTTCCGTCTTTTACGCTGGTGCCTGAGTAAGCTGCCTGCACGATGGCATTTTGCTCCGCATGGATAGCTCTGCAAAGCTCATGCCTCTGGCCGGAAGGAATATTAAGCTCTTCTCTCATACAACCAATTTCCTCGCAATGCCTGCACCCTGTAGGTGCGCCGTTATATCCGGTTGCAAGAATTCTCTTATCTTTGACAATCAAGGCGCCTACCTGCCGCCTCAAGCATGTAGATCTGGTCTTAATAAGCTCAACAATATCCATGAAATATTCATCCCACGACGGCCTCATATACACTCCCCCAGAGTATCAATCTGCCCTTGCAGGCAAAATAAATATGAACCTTCTGCGATTAAAAACGCAGATTTGCTGCTCCATCAACCACGTGACCGATATCCCTCTAAGTTTTATCAGGGCAGTTCCTGCTTTGTTATAGCCCTGATCATGATTGAAGCCACGAGGATGCAGGCACCGGTATTTTTTACAATTAATCGATATATTAGACTTCCTGTAAGTTTATTTTGTTCCGAAAAGTCTGTCGCCGGCATCACCCAGACCCGGGACTATATATCCATGGTCATTCAATTTTTCGTCCACGCATGCACAATATATTTCAACATCGGGATGTTCCCTGTTAACTCTTTCTATACCTTCTTTTGATGCTATAAGGCACATCAGCTTGATGCTGGATATTCCCTTTTCCTTAATGAATCTTATGGCAGCTGAAGCAGAACCTCCTGTAGCAAGCATAGGATCAAGGATAACAATATCTCTCTCCTCAGCATCTACCGGCAGCTTGCAGTAGTATTCCACCGGCTCCAAGGTCTCCGGGTCCCTGTATAAGCCGATATGGCCTACCTTTGCCATTGGAAGGAGTTTCAGCATTCCATCCACCATACCGAGGCCTGCTCTTAAAATCGGAACTATACCGAGTTTTTTTCCTGAAATTACTTTAGCTTTGGCAGTAGCCACAGGTGTTTCAATTTCCACTTCCTTAAGAGGCATATTTCTTGTTACCTCATAGCCCATCAACATGGATATCTCCGATACTAATTCCCTGAATTCCTTTGTATCGGTGTTTTTGTCCCTTAAAAGAGACACTTTATGTTGTATTAACGGATGATCAAAAATAAAAACATTTTTCATGACAGTTTTCCCCCACTCATTTAAGATACTTTTTTTCTATTTGTGTAATTTTGTTTATCCTGTTTTGGTGCTTACCGCCTTGAAATTCGGCCTTAAGCCATGTATCTACGATATCCAGAGCCAGACCAGGTCCAACTACCCGGGCGCCTATTGAAAGCACATTTGCATTGTTGTGCTCCCGGCTCATTCTCGCCGAATAAGTATCGGAGCAAACAGCAGCTCTGATTCCCGGTACCTTGTTTGCAGCTATGGAAATTCCAATGCCTGTGCCGCAGATAATGATACCCTTTTCACACCTGCCATCCTTTACTGCTTCGGCTACCGATAGGCCATAGTCAGGATAGTCTACCGAATTGCAGTCACATGTACCAAAGTCCAGGACTTCATAGCCGTTTTGCTTTAAATGATCTATAATCTCAGTTTTCAAGCCGTATCCGGCATGATCACTTCCAACTGCAATCATCATAAGGGCCTCCTTGATAAAAACAAGCAGCACGTTTACATTAAATCGATAACGCGCTAAGTCATAAGCAAAAATTTAATGCAAATTTTAAGGCAGTTACCGATATAAATTCCGTATTTTGACATATGGAACTGTTTTATCTTAAACTGCGCTCATTACATATAGTATTCCAAACAAAAAGTTGTCCAATTCTCTTAAATATTTTATAGTATTGTCATTTATATGTCAAAAAAAGTTTAGTCGAATTTAATTTTTTGTTTACTTTCCATAATTCCTTAATTTTTCAACTGTCCTAACTACCGCATCCTTAATTTCCCTTGCACATTGCTTATATATATTTTCCGGCATGCCAAAAGGATCTGATATATCAGGATTGAAGCTGCTTTTAGCCGTTCTGTCAGACACCCCGTATTCATAGGCAAACTCTTTTAAGGTAAAGGTTTTTTTTCTTGCTTCAGGAAATAGTGAACATATTGCCTGCTTATGGGACCTTGTCATGGTTAATATTAAGGAAGCATTATCGATATGCTCTTTTTTCAGCAGTCTTGCTCTGTGCAGGCTTATATCCACATCATAAAGATCTTTTAATGCACTGACGGCGTATTCGCTTGCCGGTTCACCGTCAAAAGCCGATATGCCGGCTGATGATACTTCAAACCTTTCCGCCAGTTCCTTATCCTTTTTCAGTTCCCCTCTGAAAATCCCTTCGGCCATGCTGCTTCTGCAAGTATTGCCTGTACATACGAATAGTATACTCTCCATTTTAAACTTCCTTTTCTAATTAATGATGGTCATACTTTTATTATATTATACCCGGCAGCTTTGTTCATCCTGTTCATAATTGCGAGGCCGATATCTTCAGCATCTACGGCTTCCGCCAGCACTATTTCGACCCCTTCCTCATCAAATTTCCGCAGGTCTGTAAAAAGGTTGGAAGCTATGGTTTCAGGTATATTTCTGTCACCCATTGAAATCACTGTAAAACCACTGTATTTTTGCTTTGTTTGTTCTGTCGCCATGATGCCGACCTTTTTACCCTTTTGACTATACTCCCGGGCAAGGCGGTTTATATTCTCCACCACCCTGTCAAGGCTGCCTTCAATGATGATGACATCTGCTTCCGGAGAATAATGCTTGTACTTCATACCTGGGGCTTTAGGGGGCTTGTCTGATATGTTAGGGCCTGACAGGGCCGGATCAATTGCCATATCGCCCAATACTTCCTCCAGTTGGTGAAGGGTGATGCCGCCTGGACGGAGAAGCATGGGAGGATTTACAGTCATGTCGACAATGGTTGATTCCAGGCCTATGTTGACATTTCCCGCGTCTATTATCACATCCACTCTGCCGTACAAATCATGAATTACATGCTGCGCCATTGTAGGACTTGGTTTTCCTGAAAGGTTCGCACTGGGCGCTGCTATCGGAAGGCCGGATTCCCGTATCAATGCCATGGCTACCGGATGGGAAGGCATCCTTATGGCAACAGTATCCAGACCTCCTGTGGTTGTTTTAGGTATTATATCGGACTTTTCCATTATGATGGTAAGAGGTCCCGGCCAAAACCTGTCCATCAGAGGGACAACCTTTGCGGGGATACTTTTTACAAGCCGTCTCAGCTCATCCGGTGCTGAAATATGTACAATCAGCGGGTTGTCGGAAGGGCGGCCTTTGGCTTCGTATATATTATGGGCTGCAGCTTCATTCAACGCATTGGCACCGAGACCGTATACCGTTTCGGTGGGAAAAGCCACCAGTCCTCCTTGCTTTATTACATCTGCCGCATATTTAAGCTTGTCCATATCTATGTTATCTTTGTCAATTGTAATAACTTCCGTCTTCAAAATGAATTACTCCTTTAAATCAGGGCGTTGTGCCGGCTTCCGACAGTCAGGCTTTCGAATGATGCCGTTTTGCCGGATTTTGCAACAGCACTAATTATATATTGAAACTATTATACCACATATTATGCCCAGAACATTGCCGATGGATGGTAGTCGTCCTCTGTAGAGCTTTTTGGATTCGGGCACGAGTTCGCCGCAGACAATATAGAGCATCGCACCTCCGGCAAAGCCCAGACATAATGAAATAAACTGCTTTGAGATTCCACCCAAGGCAGCGCCGATAAAGGCTCCCAATCCCATAGGGATTCCTGATAAAATCGTAAGCATGAAGGCCCTCATCCTGGAGAATCCGCCTGCTCTAAGAGGTACGGCCATGGCAATGCCTTCCGGTATATCATGGATGAGTATCACCAATGTAAGCGTTACGCCAAGGCTCAAGGATGCCTCAAAACCTGATCCGACGGCGAAACCTTCAGGAAGGTTATGGAGGGCTATGCCGATGGCAGTAAGAATACCGGCTTTCAAAAGGCCGGTGTTGCGTTTGCCCTTCTTTAAAAATTCGGCATTTAATATCACATCTTCCAGTAATATTATAACCAAAACCCCTGTCAGCACACTGCAGATAGTGGTGAAGGGCTCTCCCAGTTCAAAGGCTTCAGGAATCAGTTTGAAGCAAACCACCGATGTCATCAGGCCTGCTGAAAATTCCAGTATTAAGCTGAGTATGCGGTTGCTGATATTCTTAACGAAGAAAGCCATGAGCCCGCCGATTCCTGTTCCGATTATACCGGACACCAGGCCGATAAAGCTAACACTAATTAAATTTTTCATGAGTATCCCCCTCAAAGAAGAAATCCGACCGAGTATAATTTTATTCTTTGGAGGGATGTTATATTAATCTTTATATGTAATTTCTTTCCCTTTAAAGGGAATCCGGCATGCCCTGTTGCTCAGGGTTAATACCGGATGATCCAAATCTACGGCGTAAAGGACCGACAGCAATATTATTGGCAGACATTAGTCCAAACTATATAATTGTCTTATATTGCCTTATTTAAGCTTTGTATCACTTATCCAGTGCACCCTTGCGAGCCGGGTCGGCAAATTGGTCAATTCCAGTCTTCGTCGTCGCCGTTCCCCAGTTTTCCTGTCTGTTCGGTGGTTATCAAAGCATCTATGATTTCGTCAAAATCACCGTCCAGGATTTCATCAATTTTATAGAGGGTTAAGCCTATTCTGTGATCTGTAACCCTTCCCTGCGGATAGTTGTACGTCCTGATCCTTTCGCTCCGGTCTCCCGTACCGACCTGGCTCTTTCTGGCCTGGGCGAGTTCGGAATTCTGCTGCTCCTGGGCCATGTTATACAGCTTTGAACGGAGCACCCTCATTGCCTTTTCTCTGTTTTTGTGCTGGGACCTTTCGTCCTGGCATGTGACCACCAGCCCTGTAGGGATATGGGTTATCCTTATAGCGGATTCAGTTTTGTTAATGTGCTGGCCTCCTGCTCCGCTGGCTCTGAAAGTATCTATCTGGAGATCGGAGGGATTTATTTCGACATCCACTTCATCCACTTCAGGCAGGACGGCCACAGTGACAGTGGAAGTATGTATTCTGCCGCTTGCTTCCGTAGTGGGAACCCTCTGTACTCTGTGAACACCACTCTCAAACTTCAGACGGCTGTATGCGCCTTTTGCTTCAATTGTGAATATGACTTCCTTGAAACCACCCAATTCGGTGGGATTGGAATCTAACATTTCTACTTTCCAGCGTTTGCTCTCGGCATACTTTGTATATGCTCTGAAAAGCACGCCGGCAAACAGCGCTGCTTCTTCTCCTCCTGCCCCGGCACGGATTTCCACTATGACACTTTTGTCGTCATTGGGATCTTTCGGAAGGAGAAGAATTTTCAGTTCCTTTTCTATCTGTTTCCGCTTTTCCTCCGATTCCGCCAGCTCCGCCTCCACCATTTCATGCATCTCTTTATCCAGCTTTTCCTCGCGAAGCTTCTTGGTGTCGTCGATATCCTTTATAACCTTCTTGTACTCACGGTATTTCTCCACGATTTCTTCCAAGTCCGAATATTCTTTCATCAGCTTCTTATATTCATCCTGATTGGCGATAACGGAAGGATCGCTTAACTTTAAGCTTATCTCCTCATATCTGTTTTCTATTACTTCCAGCCTGTCAAACATTCTACACCTCATAAAGAAAATATTAGCTTTTCGGTGATATATTATAGCACATATAATTATTTTAATCCATATAAATAACAAGCCCTGAAGCGTCCTGAAGGATGGCTGCCGGGCTTTGCGAAGTACTACCTACCGTGCCTTTTTAAAGCATCTTTTCTGAAGATAAAAAAGATAAAATAAAGGGATATTCCTTTCGCTTAAAAAGCTTGCTTTGGCTATCGGAATATCCCGGGAGCATTTTTTATAAAGAGAGTTACTTGACAATCTCAATAAAGCTATTGGTAGTTTCAGCATTTATGTTCACTTTTTCGCTGAAGTCGTTATAACCGTTGGATTCTGCTTCTACAAAGCTTCCGCCGGCACCTTGCCTGTTATGATAAAGCATCTCAGGAATGAGGAGGTTAACTGTGCCGTTGGTGGTCTTGGCTCTTACTTTATAGCCTTTCTTGTCCATATCGTTCATATTGACCTTGATACCGCCATTGGTCGCCTTGAGGCTGATATTCATTTCCGGCGCATTTTCATGGTTCTGAGCATTTTCCACAAATATGCGCCCATTGGTAGTTTCTACCTTGACATTCTCGGCTTTAATATGTTTTACATCTATAGAAGCATTGGTGGTTTTGACTTCTATGTTTTTGCCTATTATATAGCTGACCTGGATTTTTGCATTTCTTGTATGAGCGGTTATCGCATCACTATTTACTCCCATCAGCTCTATGTGGCTGTTCTGTGTAGCAGCTTCAAAAACCTCTGACAGCGAATCCTCGGCATAGATTCTTCCGTTGGTGGTTTTTAAGGATATTTTCTTAAACCTGATTGCCGGAAGGAATATTTCATGGGATACACTTGTGTTGACGGCATTGTTCAGTTTAAGGGATACGGCATTTCCGCTGTCATTAAATACAAGAACATCATCGGCATTGTTTGAATGGCTTTTAATTCGCGATTTTATAACTATTTTGCTGTCCAGATGCTTTTTTACCACGATAGGGCCGTTTACAGCCTCGACATCCAGGTCCATTCCTTCAATAGCAGCAGCTTCAAAGTTTTTCTCAATGGTGGGACAGTTTCCGAAAAAGTTAAAAGTGCTGGTATCTACAAAGCTTCCTACAAAATCAATCATTTTATCCACCAGACCGAAAGTAGTGGCTGCCACACTCTTACCGATTTTCTCAGCTTTGCTGCTGAACTCTTCTACAATGCGGTCAAAGTCTTTCTGATTATAGTTGGTTTGAAATTCTTTCTTCCATTCGTTTAAACGATCCCTTACTTTTGCAACTTCCTCCTGAAAATTAGGCTGTTTCTGCTGTTTTCCGGCAGTTCCCGAGGAGGAGGTTTGCTTTTCGCCGCCTTCCAGCGCTTCGAGCAGCCTTGCTGCTTCCTCACTCGTAATTTTTCCCTCTTCCAACATCTTCAGTATGAGAATTCTTTCTTCACTAAGTGACATGTTTTTCACACCCTCCCATTATTTACTTGACAAACAATAACTGATCCGGCAGCCGGCAACTAAACTTTTGGCGGCTTGCCTTTTTTCATAGAAAACCCTTATTTCCGCATCTCAAGGTGTATTTTTCTCTAGCTGGTGATGATGGCATTTTGGTATACTGCTTTGCACTATTTTCATAAAGACATTTTTATACTGCCATCGGGTTGATGATGGCGTGATATAATCCTTGTGCTTTTTAATCGCTGTATGTGATTATTCCTTTAACAGGTCGATGGCTTCATCGACGCTGATTTCACCGCTATTTAGCTTATCCAGGATTTCCTTTCTGTTGCGGGATGGTTCGGGCTCTATATCCTGCTTATAACCAAGAGCTGCGGCAACATCTTCAAGCCTGTTTTTTACGGTGGGATAGGATATGCCCAGTTCTTTTTCCACTTCTTTAATATTTCCTCTGCATTTTATAAATACATCTATAAAAGTCTTCTGTTCTGCTGTTAATTTGCAAAATTTGCAAAGATGAAAATGACCTTCTATAGCTGTGCCGCATGAATTGCAGCTGATTCTGGTAACTTCGGTATCATTGCCGCATACAGGGCACTTTCCAAGAACTTCACCTGCCATATGATTCACCTCTTCAATTATTTATTGCTTACTGGAAATTTAATTAACCCTCTTATAGCATTAATAATAATATAGGTTTTATACATTGTCAATAATAATATTAAAAAAATTAATTAAAGTTTCAATATTTTTAATTTTGAAATTAAAAATATTATACCGATGTTGAGAGCAGGACAAGGTTGCAGTTGGAAGATAAGGCCGCTGCCAAAATGACAGCCGGTGAAATGAACATGTGGGCAAAGCATAAGGCTGTAAACGGCTGAATATGTTAAAGCCTTGCGATGATCCGATGGATAAATTATTATGTATAATAAAAGAAAATTATGATTGTGAGGTATTGATATAAATGGCGGAAGAGATAATTATAAAAAGAGCGGTGCTTCATATACTGGACAACAATGTCACCATGCCAGTCCTTTCCGACAGGGAGCTCGATATCGATGAAGACCGGAGTAATTTTATCGGAAAGCATATCGAGAGGATTATGTCCGATAATAACGCAAAGATGGCGCGATTTAATGACGCTCCAAATTTTATAAGGGATATATGCTGTGAAATCAAGCTTAATCCGGATTTTTTCCTCCAGGGCAGCATTGGAATTGCAGAAGGGTTGTTCAGCATTATGCAAAAGAATGTGGATATTCCTCCCGCAGACCTGATCTGCTGCCTTTTTTATTATGAAAGCCAGCCACATCTGGGCATTTTAAAGCTTAACTACAAAACAGGATATACCCATTATGTCGAACAGGGAGAAGAGGGCAATATCAACACGATAATCCGGTATAGAACCTTGCTGCCTTCGGAGTCCCAAAAAGCTGATGAATGTGTCCTAATTAACCTTGAAAGTCTTGAGATGAAGCTCATTGAGAAGGCTTATGAAATAAACGGGGAAAGGGAATATTATTTTTCAGGCATGTTTTTGAACTGCACGACCCAGCTTTCGGACAATGAAAAGGTAAAAATTATCAACAAGGTGGCGCAGAAAATCAACAAAAAGTATTATGATGAAGATTTTGAAACCGCAGCCAAGCTGAAGAAAGCCATATCGGACAGCTTTGAGGAAACAAAGGCTATTCAGTTGGATAATCTGGTGGAAGAAGTTTTTGATAAAAATGTTGAAATCCGTAACGAGTATATGGAAGAAATACATAAAGCAGGCTTGACGGAGAAGAGCATTCCCATACCGGAAAAGCTGGCGGAAAAGAAGTTCAGAACCCATAGAATAAAGACTGATACGGGAATAGAAATAAATTTTCCGCCGAGCTTGTATAACAACAAGGAAAAGATTGAATTTGTCAATAATTCCGACGGAACGATATCAATAATTATAAAAAATGTAGGCAAAATAATTAATAAGTGATTTTCTGTGACGCGAGTCACAGAATTTTATTCTAATTAGCCATATAATTGCTTATGAAAATACATCCAGTTATTCTTTGATGTAATGCGCAAGGTGCATATAGATTCACTGGCGGAAGAGAGAGGTGATATTATGAAGGCGTCTATAGACAGGGAAGGCTGCATTGCTTGCGGCTTGTGTCCGGCTACCTGCCCGGAGGTTTTCAGGATGGCAGAAGACGGATTTGCTGAAGTTTATGTCGACGAAGTTCCGAAGGGTGCGGAAGAAGCAGCAAAGGAAGCTGAAGCAGGCTGCCCCGTTTCCGTAATAACAGTGGAGTAAAACCTCGGTATCAGAATAAATTGCAAATAAAATTCCCCATAATTGCAATAAAGCATTTCCGGCGTTTTTGCCCAGCAGGGTGAGGCTCTGGTAATTGTATTTGAACAATCAAGTCAAGGACAAAGCCTGTAGGATGAGCGTTAGCGAATCTCTATATGATTGAAAATCAATTATAATGCTTTAAACTGCTGGTAAGTTATCCGGCAGCTACTTGCAAAAGTGGGGAAATTTCATTTGCAAAAAAACAGTTATTGCTTGTATTTTCATTTGTACAGTTCAGGAGTAAATTCAGCTATAATAACGGATTCATTGATTGCCATGTATTTTGAATCCTTTGCATATATTTCAGCACGCCATGCCGATACGGTGACTTACGCCACCAAGGTAAAAAGCCTCTGCAGGTCCGGTACGTCATATCATGCCATCAGATAATTGATTTGCTCAGAAAGGCTTATATTCTTCGTATCCCACTTTCTCGCCGGACAGTCGGTAATATTAAATGGAAGCCCTGAGGACTTAATGAAATGCTCAAACCTTTTGTCCAGCCATGGAGGAGTCCATGCTCCGGAACGGCATATATGAACTGCCCCAACATCAATGCCTGCAGCCAGATCATCGGGAGACAGATACCGAATCCTGTAAATGCTGTTCATAGCCTTGAAATATTCCGGCTTTTCAGCTGTAAAAGGGCTGTATATTATATTAGCTTCATCTATCCGATTATCTTTAAAAAGCTTGCCGAGCCAGTTGGCACAGTTTATCTCGAAATTAAGGGAGGAGGTACCCCCATAACCCAGGTCGGAATGGGAGTCAAACAGGTATACTGTCCTCAAGCCGTGATTTGCGGCTATGTCATAGGACAGGGAATGGGAGTCGGAAACATAAGCCTTTACATCCTTGTCAAATCGGAAGAACCGCCTGATTTTTTCCCAGAAGATGTCCACTCCTGAGGAAAGCCGGTAAGAATTCTGAATGTTCCTGCCTTGTGCTTTCGCCTGCAGGAATCGCTTATACCATAAATCCATCAGGTTTTTTTTATTTTCTATATATGAACCCCAGTTTTCTTTTTGCATTTGGATAAAATAATCCCAGTCAATAGACAACAAGCATTTTCCCATTACATCATCCCCATATCCATGAAATGACCGGTTGCATGAAGTAAAGGCAAGTTGGTAAACTATACTGATAGCACTCTAATATAGCACCTATTAAAATTGGTTTGAATTCAGTTAATTGAAATGGATGATTGTTGCTCTGAAAGGTGGTACCTTGCAGCTATGCTCTTAAGTAGTGAATCCTTTCTACACAATCAATCAATTCATTATTAGCGGAATTCATTCCTAAACTATATGGAGCTGTAACAATAAGCTTTCCATGATGCCGTGTCAATTTGCCTGTGAAACTCATCGGGCAAAGGGAGCCTTTGTCAGCCTTTCAGAACATGGTTTCCCAAGGCTCCCTTAACCCTATATAGAAAGGCAAAAGGGGATTATAAGGATGAACGGTCAGGAAGAGAACTGACTTCTGTCCTTAACCCTTTTACCTGGGTTTAATAGTCCATGTCGCCTGCCGGTACCGGTGAAGATTTCTTTTTCTCCGGTTTATCAGCAACAGCGCTCTCTGTAGTCAGAACCATGGATGCTATGGATGCTGCATTTTGGAGAGCAGACCGGGTGACCTTCGCAGGGTCGATGATTCCCGCTGTAAACATATTCACATATTCTTCCTTAACAGCATCAAAGCCGATTCCTTTTTCGCTTTTCTTTACATTTTCTACCACTACGGAACCGTCAACGCCTGCATTGGCAGCTATTTGACGGAGTGGCTCTTCCAGTGCCCTTAGAATAATCGCAGCTCCTGTTTTTTCATCGCCATGGAGGGAATCCACCAGCTTCGCTACTTCAGGGATAGCATTGATATAAGCGGTACCTCCGCCGGGAACAATTCCTTCTTCAACGGCTGCTTTGGTAGCGTTGAGGGCATCTTCAACCCTGTATTTCTTTTCCTTCATTTCGGTTTCGGTGGCAGCTCCGACACGGATGACAGCTACTCCTCCGGATAGCTTTGCCAGTCTTTCGTTCAGCTTTTCCTTGTCATAGCTGGAAGTGGTAACTTCTATCTGTTTTTTGATGGACTCGATTCTATCCTTTATTGCCTTCTGATCTCCTGCACCATTCACTATGATGGTGTTTTCCTTCTGCACTTTTACCGACTTGGCTTTTCCAAACCACTCCATCTTCATATCCTTGAGATCCATGCCCACTTCTTCAGATACAACCTGCCCGCCGGTCAATATTGCGATATCCCGCAGCATTTCCTTGCGCCTGTCGCCATATCCCGGAGCTTTAACAGCCACACAGTTGAGAGTGCCTTTCAGCTTATTTACCACCAGGGTGGCCAAAGCTTCTCCTTCTACATCCTCCGCAATCACAAGCAGCTTTCCGCCGTCCCTTACTACCAGTTCGAGGGCGGGCAGCAAATCCTGTATGTTGCTGATTTTTCTGTCGGTTATGAGGATATAGGGATCCTCCAGGACTGCTTCCATTTTTTCGCTGTCCGTGACCATATAGTGGGATATGTAACCTCTATCAAAGGACATACCTTCAACGATTTCAGTAAATGTATCGGAGGTTTTGGACTCTTCGATGGTTATGACGCCATCAGCGGTCACTTTCTCCATTGCGTCGGCGATGAGAGCACCTATTGATGCATCTCCGGAAGATATGGTGGCTACAAAGGCCATATCATCCTTACCTTTGATTTTCTGACTATCTGCTTTTATACATTCAACGGCTTTGTTGGTAGCCTTTTCTATACCTTTTTTGAGGATCATGGGATTGGCCCCTGCGGCCAGATTCTTCATTCCTTCCCTGACAATTGCCTGGGCGAGAAGAGTTGCCGTGGTTGTACCGTCTCCGGCGGCATCATTGGTTTTGCTGGCAACTTCCTTAACCAGCTGGGCACCCATGTTTTCGTAAGGATCCTCCAGCTCGATTTCCTTGGCGATGGTGACACCATCGTTGGTAATGGTTGGGGATCCGTACTTTTTTGCCAATACTACATTTCTACCCTTTGGACCCAGGGTGACTTTTACTGTGTCTGCCAGTTTATTAACGCCGGTTTCGATGGATTTTCTTGCATTGATGTCAAACGAGATTATTTTTGCTGCCATTTCTATCTACCTCCCTCTATTCTATAACAGCTAAAATATCGTCCTGTCTTACTATCAGGTATTTTTGATCATCGAGCTTGACTTCGGTCCCGGCGTATTTACTGTAAAGAACCTTGTCGCCTTTTTTTACCTGCATTTTGATTTCTTTCCCGTCCTTTATTTCCCCAGGGCCAACTTCAATTACTTCTGCCAAATAGGGTTTTTCCTTTGCGTTTGATGGCAAAACAATACCGCTTTTTGTAGTTTCTTCGGTTTCCACTTCTTTAAGCAGAACCCTTGCACCTAGTGGTTTGACTTTCATAATTGCTCAGCTCCTTTGTTATTAGTGTTAACAATCAAGCCTGTTGCGTCATATAATTTGGTTAAAAGCCTTCGAGCGCAATAAAAATAAAAACTGCGGTTTCTTTCTCAACGATGCCGTTCCCAATTTACTGGCACAACAGACTAACTTAAGCTATTTTATTAAAACAGCTTATGAATAAGCTTTTGGTATAGACTTGAAAGATCAAGAATATTATAGGGAAGAAAGGCTTTACATAAAAATGCTCCTTTCTTTTAAATGGTTCATATGCAGGTATGTGTTGTTGCTCGCATTGCTTAGCACTCACTTGGTATGAGTGCTAACAATTATCATTTTAGCCCTATTATACCTAAAGTCAATGTGAATTGATGGCCGTATCATGCAATATCGGCTTATAATTTGACAGAAAAATAAAATACCACGATTTACCTAAGGAACATGTATGATTTCTCGCTTTATCTCGCATTTAATGGGCATGAGAAGTAAAAATAGGATTGACTATGGACCTATATGGAAAAGAATTACACTTTGAAAAACAGTTTTGACAATTTGAGAGTTCTTTCAATTTAAAATATGTATAACCTTGATTAATACATATTATATATAATTTATTCAATTTCTATTACATAGCTCTATTAGATAGCGAAACTCCGTTAATTTCTTTCCTAGGATAAGTTCTTTTA
>ENA-OWPA01000775-OWPA01000775.1-bioreactor-metagenome-genome-assembly--contig:-NODE-775-length-32862-cov-7.798932_pt1 | contig 32862 bp, 30 predicted proteins | sample MGYA00238139_ERZ651803 | MGnify/ENA primary metagenome ERZ651803 (study PRJEB26909, sample SAMN07631231) | bioreactor metagenome | isolation source: Switchgrass digestor | place: USA: Dartmouth... | reverse complement strand
GCGCATACAAAAAGGAAACATATCTGGGATATAAACTACACATGCTTGTAACTATAGATGGTTTCATAACTGATGCTGCAATCACCTCTGCTAATATTGATGACAGAGCAGCTGCTTGGGATCTAACCAGTTAAGAAAAGTAACTGCAAAATTCAACTTCCAAAAGAACTGCGACAAGCTATCTTTAGATTAAGGCGAAGGATTGAAACAACAGCGTCCCAGCTTACTTGCCAACTCAATATTGAGAGAGTATTTGTGAAGTCTTTTTGGAAGTCACAAACAAGGATTAAAACCAAGCTATTGGCTTATAACTTGTGTTATTACATCAACAAACTTATAGGCCGAGAGTTACATTCAAGAATCTATGATATCATATTTAGGAATTTTATATTCTTATTGGTTGGCATAATATTCCTGATAATGAAATCTAATCATCTAGCACAAGAGGTTAAATTAAAGAAGGAGGCATAAATTATTTATTATGAATAGGGATAGATTAAATAACATGAAAATAAGAAAAATTGGACCAGATTGCTTCTTTAATGCTGTTTCTTGCAATTTGGAATATTCAAATAAATTATGGTTAAGCTTATATTATACATATGGAATTTTTATATATAATAAAGGTTTGTTTACCAAGTTTATAATGAATAAACAACCTAAAGATTATTTGGTACCAGAAAATATGTTATATTTTAGAACAAAACCTTTGTCATTATACAGACAATATTATGATAAATTTATTGAAAATAATATAAGCAATACATTTCTAAATAAGTACTTAAAATCTATTGAGTTAAATCAAATAGAAGATTTGAAGTATATAAAAGATAAGTTTTTAAATAATAATATAAGTTTGATATTACCTGTTAATGTTTCTATGTTAAAATCTGAATATCAGAAATCAGCTTCTAGATTCCCACAAGGGGATATGACATATCATTTTGTTAATTTGTTTGATATTGATATAAAAAATAGTGATGCTTTTATAATAGATGCATATTTTCAATTTAAAGGTAATATACCAAAAGATTTGTTAATAAATTCTGTAAAAGATTCAATTAATGGATTCAAAAATAGCAAAATTTATTATATAGAATTAGATAATGAGTTAGATAATGACATTACACGAGCAATAAATTATAGCCTAGATTTATATAAAAGAGAAGAGATTATTATTGATGGCATAATATTTGAAAGTTCTTTAGAAGCTACAGAAAGTTTATACTATGATATTTATGATATATTAGAGTTGTTTAATTCTTTATTTAAAGAATACACATCACAATTTATGTCTTTTCAATTAATACCTATTAGACGTCAAAAAGATTCAATTTGTGAAATAATTTTAGAATTAAAAAAATACAATTTTATTATGATTTCTGATGACTTAATAAATCTATTGGTAACAAATTCAAAACTTTGGAATAGATTGGATTATATATTGGATTTAATATTTTTGAGAAATCAGAATATAATAAAGGAGAAACATAGAATAAGGCAATGCTTGAATGACATATTAGATAATGAAATATTAATTAATAAAGAAATAAAGTTATTGTATATGCCTTAGTTAATACTTAGAACAAAAATTTAGTATTTTTGAAAGAACCTATGCAAGCCTGTGAAGAAAAGTCTGTAAAAAATAATTAGACAGCTTTCTATGATAGAATAAAAATCATAGGAGGTTGTTTTTTATGGCAAGAAGAAAAAGAGAACCAATGAGCGAAGGTGAAAATATTATCGCAGCATTTATGGTGATATTGTCAAGAGTTTTTCGCAAATTCAATTTTAGCCATTTGGAAGATGTCGGCTATCCGACAATTATATCTTCATTCTCAATAGCATTCATATTTTCGAGATGCTTCATATTAAGATAACTCTTTACTCCCCATTGGGAGCTTGCTACATAACGAAGTCTTGCACAGACAAGCATCAATGCAGATTTACCATCGGGAAATGTGCCGACGACTTTGGTTCGCCTACGGATCTCACGATTGAGACGCTCGATTGTATAGTTGGTTCTGATTCGGTTCCAATGTTCATAAGGAAAGGCCATATAGGTGATAGTTTCTTCTATGTCATCTTCAAGTTTTTGAGCAGCTTCTTTGAGTTTCATATTTCTCAATTCAGCTGCAACCTGTCTGGCTTTCTCCCTAGCTGCTGATTTATTCTCACTGGCATGAATTGCTTTGAGCATTTTAGAAACAAGCTTTATTTTCGATTTTGGTGTAACAGAGAATATATTTCGGTAAAAATGTACAGTACAACGCTGATACTTTATAATGCTCCCCATTGTCAAGATAGTTTTTTCATTCTTTTAAGTTAGATCCTCCTCTCTCATAATTAGTAAATTTTAACATATATGCATTTTGATAGAGGATGCAAAGGGCGAACGTAAGCGAGTTCATCTTGACCCTTGACATCCAATGATTTTATATCTTTTTGCCTTCCAGCGAGGACGGGGTCTGGGGCAGAGCCCCAGATTTTATATGACTTCCTGAAGTTGCTTATATTCCCCAAAGTAATATTCTGCTGGAGTTCTATAATCCAAAGACTGGTGTGGTCTCAGGTTGTTATAATACTCCACATATTCTCTTGTAATCTGCCTAAGCTGTTGTCCTGTTTCGCAATCTTCAAGATAAAGCTTTTCCCACTTATAGGAACGGAAAAACGTTCTATACGTCGGTTATCTAATGCTCTTCCTTTCCCATCCATGGATATCCTAATATTGTTACTTTTTAGCAGATTTATGTAGTCATCATTACTAAACTGTGATCCTTGATCACTGTTCATTATTTCAGGCTTGCCATACCGTTTTATCGCCTTTTGAATTGCCTCTATTACAAAACTCCGTTCCAATGTGTTTGATAGCTCAAATCCAACTATATAGCGGGAATACCAGTATATTATAGCTACCATATACATAAAACCACGTTTCATACGACAGTAGGTCACGTCTATTGACCATACCTGATTTGGATGATCTATATTTAAACCCCTTAACAAATATGGACACAAATATTTGCCATGTGTACGCTTGCTAAGGTTAGGTCCCGGACAAAAGCCGTGTATCCCCATTTCCAGCATGTAACGCCTGGTTCGCTTGCGATTGATGTGAATATGATAATCCCGGGTTAAAATATTTGTCATCCTTCGATAACCATACTCAGGGTGAGATGTATAAACCTCATCGATGATGCGTTTAATCAGGTATTCCTCATCTTTCACTGGAACTGGTTTGTAGTAAAGGCTCGTGCGATTTATCCCCAATAGTTCAGCTTGCCTTGCTATGCTGAGTTTCTTTTCGTCTCTGTCAATCATCTTTATACGGTCTTTACGGGATTTAGAGTCGGCCAGATTTTTTTTAAGCCAGGCAACTTCATAAGAAAGCTGGCCTATTTGCTTAAGTAGTTAATCCCTCTCCTTTTCATAAGATTGTTTGACCTTCTCCACTTCATCGGTTTCCTTGCTGAAAACTCTACCTGCATTATTTATGAATTCTGTCTTCCAGCGACTAAGCTGATTTGGATGAATTTCATATTTTGCAGCAATCTCGTTCAGTGTTTTTTCTTCCCTTGAGACCTCGATCACTATTTTTGCTTTTTCTTCTGGTGTAAAATGTCTTCTCTTTTCCATAATTCTATTCTAACTAATTCTGATTGATTTGTCTGTCTTAATTTCTGGTATCATTATAGTTCCGCAGCTTGGACATTTACAAGAGTCTCTGGTACTCATTGCAACTATATTTACTTTAACTTTAGTTTCTTTTTTGTATAATATCTTGTATTCTTCCATAGTTTCGACTTTATACCTTTCCTTTATTTAATAGAATAATTATAAAGGATTGCTAATTGTTATTCATCCGTAAATATTTACCACCAAAAGTGAGAGAGAACCAATTTTACTTGACATTCAATACATTCCCTTTTGGAATGTATGTCCTTCTGACAGGCTTAGGATGATATTTCCCTTCCATTAGTTCTTGCTGAATATCCTCCAGAAATTTATCCACTCCATTTTTCTCTATATCAGCAATACTTACTTGGTCAATACCTCCACTTCCACCGTTAGCTCTTACCCTTTTCCATGCTTCCATGAGTATATCTTTCCGATACACTTTATCATACAAAGCATGAAACCTTCTCTTACTGTTTAACTTGGCTGCAAGGTATAGTTTCCTTTGAAGTTGTCGAACTTTTTCTTTGGTGTTGTTAGCCTTATGGGCATTCACTCACTCTTACCTCCATTAGAATACTTGAATAAAGTAGAGTCTCTTCCCTCGTTACAGTTTTTTTGTCTGTAACTTCATCAGTACTATTGACTCCTCCGACTCCCTCTCTGCAAGCCTGCAGTTTCGCTTTCTCAGCTTATATGCGACTTCTTTACAGCTTACACTGTGCAAAGTAGGGTCTCTCCAATTCCGAACCACACTTTCAGTACATGTCGCCTCCCATACACCGAGGGATTCTTCAATGGTGCACTCCAAGTTCTTTCCATCTTCCATGGTCTTCACCCATAATGCCAAGGCTCGACTTCCCTTTTGCTTCTCTGTTACCAGAGACCCTTTTTGACAATACGGCAGAGTTCACTTTATGTTACGACCTGCACTTTCGATCGCTTCGCTATTTAAGCGAGTACTTTATCCTTCCGCTTAGCACTCCACATTACTGCGACGCATCGGAATTAGCTAACGGGCTTCTTGGCAATTACCCGTATCGGACTTTCACCGATAAGTGTGGTTCAACTTCGCTGGACGCACACATACAAAAAGAAGGTGCAATCTGCACCTTCTTTTTGTATTAAAGCCATTGTAATTCAATTAATATACTATGCAGCCATATCAAGCTCAAATGGAACAACCATGCTGGTTTGGGTTGATATGTCTATAAGTCTGTCATCTACTACAGGAGTAATGACTTTTAGCTTCTTTATTTCATTTATGATGACTTCTCTTACAGGTATATTGGTATCAAATGTGTTTTTGCCTTCTGTAAACATGATGTATTCATCTCCACCTGTAGCTTGGAAATCATTTGTCACTACCTTATAAACTTTATTTTCATCAAGAGGAGTGCCATCCAGCAATGTAATTTCAACTATTCTTTCTCCCCTTGGCTTTGATGAATCATATTTAACTTTTAAACCAGAAAACTGACCAGATCTAAATGTTTTTTCATTATTCAGTATTATGCCATGTTCTATAGCCTCTTTAACTTGTTTTCCTGTCAAATCAAATGTATATAGGGTATTATCAAAAGGCAACAACTCATACATCAATCCCATGGTAATATCTCCTTCAGGTATATCCCTTCTTAAGCCACCTCCATTCTGAATGGCTATATCCGCATTGACTGCTTTTCTCATTATGTCAGCAACAAAATTACCTACAGGTGAAACCTGAGTTACTGTTGTATCATGGTTAAAAGCTGCTGCAGCCTTTCCTATTACTTCATTCTTAATAGGACCTAATTTTTCCATTATTGTTTCAATATGTTTCTTCATATCACTATCTTCTTCTGCCTTAATAACATTACCATCAACAAAGGTTTCTATTTTGGTAACTTTCTTGTCAGCATCTAAGTAAATATCAATATGAGCAACTGATCTGCCGTTATAGTATGCTTGCACAACAGGAATTCCGTTAACCCTTCCATCTATGGTCTGATGAGAATGGCCGCATATGATGGCATCTACACCTTTTACCGCTTTGGCAAAATCTGCTGCTTCACCTGTGATTTCTTTTGTATTCATATCCTGCATTGCTCCCAAATGACTGAGCACAACAATTAAATCAGCACCTGCCTTCTTAACTTCAGGCACCAGAGCATTAACAGTCTCAACAGGATCTCTAAAGTCATAGGGTTCCACTATCTCAGCTTTTGTCTTAGTAAGTGTTTCCGGGGTTGCAATTCCAATTATGCCAACCTTAACTCCCTTTCTCTCCAATATTGTGTATGGCTCTACAAAGCTGGCCGTCTTTCCGGTTTTCTTGTCAATTATGTTGGCTCCTAGGAATGGGAACTTACTTTGAGATTTTAACTTTTCTAGAGCTTCTATACCCCAGTCAAATTCATGGTTGCCAATAGCCATGGCCTCAAAGCCCATCATGTTCATCATTTGCTGAACAGGCTCCCCGTACATAAGATTGGAATCTGCTGTGCCCTGGTACATGTCTCCTGCACTTAAAATTATAGTACCTTCCGGATTAGCTGCCTTTTCAGTCTTGAAATACCCAGCTAATCTTGCTGCTCCAGGATTCTTTCCATTTTCAACAATATTACCATGGAAATCGTTTATGGATAGCAAGCTTATTACTGTCGTACCTTTAACCTTTCCAAGTTTAGCCAGGTCATTTATGTTTACAGATTTTACATTAGGAGTTCTTCCATCAAAGGATGTAGGTATTTTTATTTCTCCAGATTTAATTTGATCATAATACTCTTTATATTTCTCGTAATCAAAGTTAGTACCTATTATCCTCCAGTTGTTATCAACGGTAGGAGTTACAACACCTTTTTTAACTTCCTGTACATATTTCAGAACCAAGGTCCTCAGTGACTCTTGTGCACCTTCTTCTTCTTTTGAAGGATAAAATTTATCTTCATCTTTAGCAAGCCCCAAAGTCTTCAATGTTCCAAAACGATAATCATTTATAGCTAGCTTATACACAGCATCATCTTTTACTGGTTCGCCTTTGTATGTAAGATTTACTATTCGGCTTCCTGCAGGCTTAGATATATCTATCTCATAGTTAACTCCGGCGAACATATCATAATTGTAGGCCCTGATATCAGGATTGAAGCTTATGGTCAGGTCTCCTTCCTTATACTGGTTATAATAGCTTGCAGACCATTCCATATAGGCCTTCAGATTCTTTCCTGTAATATTGATTCCTACCAAAGTATTATTGTCATATTTGTATATCTTAGCCGCATCTTGCAGTCTGAACGGACCTGCTTTCACATTGGCATCAATATCGAACAATGCAGCTCCAGAGATATCCGCCTTTGAATAGTACATCTGAACTTCATTTATCAAGTCAGTTATGGCGTTATCTTCCAACTGGGCCCTTGGCATTGTTGTAATTTTATCTTCACCAGTAAAGTAATCTACGCCTTTCACAAAATCTTCAGTGACTTTACCTACTTCTCTTGCAGCCTCTTTTTTTGATGTTTCATCTACATAAGCAAACTTCTCCAATATGCCTTTATCAGCTTCTGTTTCAGCAGTTACATCTATATTCTTGGTTGCAACTTCTTTTACAACCCATTTGTCTCCTTCTTTAACCAAGTTGATATCAGCTTTAGCCAGCGTTACACCATTAGTTCCTGGCTCTATAAGTTTTACACCGGTGCTGGATTCAATATTATCAAATTTTGCATGCTTATGACCGCAGAATATTACATTGAATTGTGGCAGTGCCTCAGCTATAGGCAATGCACCGTCTGAATCACCCTTTTCCGCAGTATCTCCTAGATGAAACGCTCCCACCAAAACATCATATTTCCCCTCTAACTCTTTTACAACCTTTTTTGCTTCTTCAAGAGGATCAGTAAAAGTCAATCCTTTGAACCGATCAGGATTGCTTGATTCCCATATTGGAATGTGAGGTGTTATTATGCCTACTACCGCAACTCTTACTCCGTCTTTTTCAAATATCTTATAAGGTTCAAATGCACGGGTTCCATCTTCTTTATATATATTTGCGACCAGTACACTTCCTTTGAAAGCATCAACATTTCTATTCAAGAAATCCAGGCTGAAGTTAAACTCATGGTTACCTAAAACCCATGCATCATATCCTATATAGTTTAACGCCTCCACCATAGGATGCACAGGCTGATCATTGAATAAGTCAGCCAGGTTCCCTTGGACTAAATCACCACAATCAACAAGAATGGTATTTGGATTATTACTTCTTTCTGCCTTAATCAATGTCTGAATCTTGGCAAGCCCTGATTTTTCATCAGCTTTGCCGGCGGCATATTCCCAAGGATATAGTCTTCCATGCAAATCGCTTGTTGCCATTATAGTGATGGTTTTTGTGCTATTGTCTTGAGCCAATACAGTATTAATTGGCAATAGCATTGAAAATACCATCAAGAGCGTAAGCAATATGCTTACATATTTTAGTCCCTTTCTCATCATAATACCCCCATTTATTTTTTTATGTATATAAATATACATATCAAGTATAATTTTACCATAACATCCACCATGTCTCAAAAATATTTAAGAACAAAAAAAGACAGGTTATCTGAATAACCTGTCATATATTCCATGTTTTTTTATTTGTACTGCCTTTTTTGGACATAGTTCGTGACAACAGAAACATCTTATGCATTTGCTCAAGTCTACCACCGGTTTGCCTGTATCCATGCTTATTACTTTAGGAGGGCAACTCTTTTCACAAATTCTACATGATACACAGGTGTTATGATCAAATACAGGTCTTGGTCTTAAATTATCCATCACCCATTTTTCAACAACCTTTGGTATTCTTCCACCGATAAAATTCACATTTAGTGATCTTGGCAGCTTAAAGGGCTTTATATTTATATCTGAAGGCCTCAAGCAAGTATATTCAATATCACCATCATCACAAGAAAATAATCCTCTGCTCTTTGCTTCTATCATAGTAGGTACCATAGAAGGATTTATTCCTATCACTCTTAATGCGCTAAAATCCAAGGCATAAGGATTTTGGGCAGCCATGATTATTCCTACATGTCTCTTATCTCCTGCAGAAGGTCCATCCCCTTCCATTCCATCTATGCCATCTATAATTGAAAACAGTGGCTTTGCATATTCACATATATCTACCAAATGAGCGGCAAAATTAGCCACATCATTCATTTTCAGATGATAGTCCGCCTTAATTATGCCTGGAATTATGCCGAAAAGGTTTTTCACAGCTCCTGTATATGTCATCATAGCATGGGTTTTCAGTTTGGCAACGGATACAATAAAATCAGCATCTTCAACTACCTTTATGACCTGCATCTTCTTGAGCATTTTCCCATGCTCATTATGTACCTCTGTTATAGAAACATCGTAGTTTAAGTTGCATTTTGTCCTCTCTGCCACTTGAGTCATTCCTGTGGATTTATATATGCCCCTCAGTAACCATTCTGTATATGGTCCTCCTGGGCTATCACCCAATGTCACTTCACACCCACATTGCTGCAAATATCTAACAACGGCTTCAGCCACAGAAGGATGTGTTGTTACTGCATCATCCGGATTATTCTTCTTAAGAAGATTAACCTTCACCAAAACCTTGCTTCCCGGCTTTATTCTTTCTTTTAATCCCTTCAGAGACTCCAAGCATTGGAATAGGGCTTTTTCCACATTTTCATAAGCATAATCACTGCATCTTGCTATTCCAACCTGTTCCAATATTCTCTGCACTCCTTATAACACAAATTTACGTATGACCTGAGCTACACCATCTTCATCGTAATTTCCAGTGACATAATCAGCTTTCTCCTTTAAAGCCTCAACCCCATTGCCCATTGCTACGCCTAAACCGGCATATTCTATCATGCTTATGTCGTTTTCATTATCACCTATAGCTATTATCTCATCTCGTTTAATACCATATATTTCTGCCAGTATCTTTATGGCATTGCCTTTATTTATACCCTTGTTCATCACTTCAAGATTGTCCTTTAGGGATTGGCTCACGGATACTTTGCCAGTCTTCTTGATATTTTCTCTTATGTATGCCAGCTTTTCACAGTCATCATCAACTACAACAGCCTTGAGAATCTTTCCTTTCTCTTCTTCTACAGTCCTTTCAATGGAATCTACAACTCTGATATTTATCCTGTCTTCCGGGTTTAGTTTTTGGTTCCAATCATAGTATCTTCGGGAAATATTGATTATCTTCTCAGTATATACAGTATCCTGTGAATATAAATGGCAGTATAGACCTTTTTTTTTGCATAACCTTATCATTTCCAAAGCCACTTCATCAAGGAGTATGCTCTGGAACATTATTTTATTGGTTACATCTTCTTTTATTATTGCTCCGTTGCTAGCGATTATAGGTGTGTTTATTCCAAGCAATCTTGTATAAAATCTTGCTGAAGAATATATTCTTCCTGTTGCAACTACTAGGTGTACCCCCTTCTTGGCAGCCTCAGCCAAAGCCTCTTTATTTCCCGGGGAAACTTCTTTATTTTTATTCAGAAGGGTGTAATCCATGTCCATCACTACCATCTTGTAGTTGGTTTGATTCGTCAGCATTTTTACTTTCCTCTCCTTGTTCATTAGCATCATTTTGCTTAGATGATGCGGCTAACTTTAATAAGTATTCAGGTATATTCCTATTATCAGTCCATATCTTTGCATATTCGCTATATGGCAGCTGTTTAAAATCTCCCACATATTTTGGGCTTCCTATCTCAATTGTAAAACCAGGTTTGCCGTATTCCTGAACAAACCAATCCTTCATTCCACCGGCTGTTATACGAGTCATATCTAATCGGTATCCTGTTATTTTACTTATTTCTTGACCTATGGCTAAATCACGTTTTTCTTGTTCTTCATTTTGATAAGCATACCAGAATATAACTTCCCCTGCTGAGTGATATGCAATACATACTTCAAAATCATTTTTCTCACATAGATCTTTAACTATATTAGTTTCAACTTCACTGAAAGGCGTTTTTCCCTTGTAGTTTCTATTGGCAGGTTTACCTGGATCATCTTTAATATAATCCCATCTCATGGGGTAGTTTCTATTCAGGTCTACACCTTTCCCATTAGCCTTCCAACCCAAAAAACTATTTTTTGATGATGAGTTACCTATAGTTATGACATTTGAAGGAACTGTCGCATATCCTCGTGCAATACTTATTCCGTCTGGATTTACCATTGGAAGGAATACTATGGATACTTCATTGAATAATTCTTGCAATTCTTTATCATATTGATATTTATTGACCAAATAATCAATTTGATTCATAACAAGCAATGTTGTCATGTATTCTTTTCCATGATGTGAAGCATTAATAAATACGCTCTTGTCACCTTTACCAATCTTCAGGTAAAGTATCTCATTTCCCATATAGGAATCGCCTGCTTTTTCAACAGTGACGAGGGAAGGGTATTTTTCTCCATAATTAAAAAGAAGGCTGTTTACATCATTTATAAAATCCTTACTGTGGTATAGCTTATCTGGATAAAATCTGATTTCTTCGCCATGTATGATAGTAGCATTTGCAATTACAAAGATAAGTGTGATAGTTATTAAGTTTTTTAGTTTGTTTATATTGATACCCCCCATTATATTAATGTCCTTGTCCATACTGCCAATTCTATTTTATTACTATTTCACTAGCATTACAAGGCAAATGAACCAGTAATGGATCAATAAAAAGGCTGCCTGTAGGATAAAAAACCTTCCCGTCAATTGACGAGAAGGTTTTAATTATACTTCCGCTTTTAATTTATTAATCAGATTCATGATCTCCTCCACAGCTTCATCTACTGGAACCTTTAAGGAAATGCTCTTATCTCTGGTTGCTATTTCAACACAATTTTCTTTCATGTTTCTTGGGCTGGCTACGACTCTAACAGGCACTCCAAGCAAATCTGCATCGGAAAACATGACACCGGTACTAACATTTCTATCGTCATATATTACTTCTATATTATGCTTCAATAGTTCTTCATACAATTTATCTGCCACTTTCTTCACTTCCAAATTATCTGGCCGAACGCAACACAAGTGTACCTGCCAAGGTGCTATGGATATAGGCCAGATTGGCCCATAAGAATCATGATGAGCCTCACATATTGATGCCACCAATCGCCCGATTCCAATTCCATAACAACCCATTATAGGGCATTGAGATTTTCCTTCTTTATCCAAATATTGCATTCCCATGGCTTCAGTATATTTAGTGCCAATCTGAAGCATAGTACCTAATTCTATTCCTTTTGATATTTTTATACTATGCCTGCCGCACTTAGGGCAGATGCTGCCATCTTTAATTTTGGCAAAATCATGAAACTCTACATTTCCACAGTCCCGCTCAACGTCCAGTCCTGTATAATGATAGTCAAAAATATTTGCTCCACTGCACATATTGTTGGTATTTTTCAGTGATTTATCAAATAGAACCGTATAACCCTCCTTTAAGTTATATGGTCCAATAAAGCCTGGGGTTATTCCAGAATCTTCTGTAATGATAGCCGGTCTGATATCATCTCCCAGATAATTCTTAAGCTTTGTTTCACTTACATCCAAATCTCCACGAATAAATAAAATTACATAGTCATCATTTGAATTTTTCTGATACACTACCGCTTTATAAGTTTTTTCCTTTGGTAAATTCAAAAATCTGCATAAATCTTCAATAGTACGAATATCAGGAGTATGGACAAGTTTTATTTCTTCAGAAACCTCACTTCTTTTATTTTCTACAATTGATTCTGCTGTTTCTGCATCCGCACGATAATCACACTCGGAGCATAAAGCAACAGTATCTTCTCCTACCGGATTAATAAACATAAATTTATGGCACATGTTGCTACCCGTAGACGAAACCGCTGCTATTATTTCAGGTATACCTACCCTCTTAAAAATTTTCTCGTAAGCTTCAAAGAATTTGCTGTAGTATTCATTCAAATCTTCCCAAGTTGTATGGAAAGAGTACGCATCCTTCATCATAAACTCTCGTGCTCTTATAAGACCGTTTCGGGGACGGGCTTCATCTCTAACTTTTGTTTGTATCTGATAAAGCATAAAAGGATACTTTGCATAGCTTTGTCCGTATTCACGAACAAGATGGACAACTGCTTCTTCATGTGACATAGCAAGAACAAGTGGTCCATTGTTTCTATCCTTCAAGGGAAGCAATTCTTTTCCTGCATCTTCATATCTCCCTGATTCCTCCCATAGGGATGCAGGCAATAAAACAGGTAACTGTACCTCTTGCCCATCTATTGCATCCATTTCTTCACGGATAATTTGCTCTATTTTTCTTGTTATACGACGTAAAGGTGTATATGACGAGTAAATTCCACTAGCAACTTGCTTCATATAGCCGCCTCTGATCATCAATCCATGACTTTCGATTTCACAATCCGCCGGCATTTCCTTAAATCTGTCTCCAACAAGCTTTTCAAGTTTCATGTCTTTACCTCCATACTATGTAAAATACTAAAGCCCTAAGTCTAATAAATCAACTTAGGGCGAATATACAAACCGCGGTACCACCTAATTTCAGAAGAAATCTTCTGCACTCAATGCTTTTCCTTTTAACGCAGGAAATGCGATGAAGCCTACTTGAATAATCGTTGGGTTCATAGCTCAAAGGTGGGTTCAGCCCTTTTTCATTAAAGATTTTCACCAACCATCTTCTCTCTGAAAAATCCAAAAAGCCTACTATCCCTTTTCATAGCCGATAACATTAAATTTTTTAAAATTGTAACAAATAAAGTACTGAATGTCAATGTGATTTCCTTAATAAAAAGTATCAATTGCTCTTGGATTTAAAACGCTTTATTCCTTTATATTTATGCAAATCATTAAATATAAAAGTTATCCCGTGAACTTTTAAGTGATTTAACACATATTAATAAAAATATTCTATTCAAAAATTATATTCTTAATTTTAATAAAATCTAACTTTGGCTCGATTATGTATTCTACCCCATCTTTTTCGAATAAAAAAGGACCTATTATCAATTCTATTAATTGCCCTTTATCGTTAGTAACGGTACTTGTGGTTCCACCATCATAGCTGAAACCTGTATCTTCAAATCCTTCTATCAGACGAGTAACAGTGAAATCATTGGATGATATCCTGTTTTTATAATTAATCGGTTCAATCTCTATATGTGCATCCTTAAAAAGCTTTCTGGATTCCACTACGTCCTCCTTTGTAACTATATGATAGTATATGATATTCATATCCTTATCATATAAAAGTACCACATTAGTAACTTTATCCATGTTGTTACTGCTTCTTATTCCTCTAGCATCAATGGATTCCGGTTTTGATTTACTGTTTAGCATTTCATAAACAGCTATGAATCTCCCATTCCCGTCTATGCCAGAATTACCATATATTCTTGCAAATTCAACTTCAGGAAGCTTGTTCTTATCTACAAATACTACTAAACTTTCTTGGTCAGGACTAATTATCGTTAGACCTTTCTTCGCTTCTTTTATTCTATTCAATACATGATGATCAGTTATCTTTTTATCCAAATCATCTGCGAGAAAGCTTTTATAATACCAGTTTTCTTCATCTGCATAGAAGCATACCAGCAGATATTTCTTTTTTAAGTGAGAACCTTTAGTCTCTAGTATGTTTATGGATTTTCCATCCAAATTCAATAAGTTGTTTCGCCCGCTGTTTACGGCACTGATAAGCTTTTCCTCAGATTTGTATTCCTCTTCAGACGCAGAAGACAATCCTAAAGTATTTAAACTTTTTATAGCTGCCGGTATTTTATCAATGTCAATAATCAGGTTTCCTTTGCTGTCTATTTCTATACCTTGTTCTATTTTATTCAAATTGATATAAACTTCTTTATAAGGTTTGAATTCAACTTCAATTTCTCCTTCTTTTACAAAGTCAGCAAATCCTCCATACCCTATAGGATTATTAGTTTCATCAAAAAGAGTTATTAATGTATATCCACTATATACAGTAACATAACTGCCTTCCTGTTTGTTATAAATTAAAGCTCTTTGCCGATTCGCCTTCTGTATATCACTATTTAGAGTGAAATATGCATCCATATCATCTATGGGTTTATCTAAGCCCAGGACATGGATTTTGCTAAAGGCATTAAATTCTTCAGGCAAGGTAGATATATCTATTTTGATATTATGTATACCTTTATTGTAGTCTTTAAATACTAACTTAGTCATTTTGACCTTTTCCTTCTTTAATTCATCGGGAATTACGTCTTTTGCCTCAGATTTTTCTATAACGCCTTCCCTTATTAACTTATCTAGCAGAGTTTCATCCGTATCCTTAAGTTTAATCTTCAATGCATTGTATGAAATATGTACCATGTGACATCTGAGAAAGCCTTTTTCCTTAGAGATTTCATCATCATTTATCAGTAATATCTCCTGAGCTTTTTCCAAAGCATTGTTCCAGGAAAAATCTCCTATTTTGTCATCATAACCTAATGCTCTTAATACAAAAGTGATATAAACATTATAATCCATCAGATTATCTGCTCCAAATCTATTGCTTCCGACTCCAGTAGTCAGCTTTTTTTCATACATATAACCAACATAGGCTCCCGCCCATTCTGGTACATCTGTAAACGGATGTGGATAATTCTTCTCTAATGCCTCTTTTTCCTTTCCAAGAAGCCTTATAAGCATAACAGCGCTCTCTAATCTGCTCGGTGCTCTATCTAATTGATATCCGCCATTTACTCCCTTCAATAACCCCATAGAGTTCAAAATTGCTGCTTCTTCTTCGTAATTTGCTTCTACAATATCAGCTCCTACATATACGAAACTTAACGACATCATGCAGCAAATAATAAAAATTGTTAATCCTATTTTCTTCATTATAAAACCTGCCTTTCTTAGTAAAACTGATAAAAGCTGCTACATTAATTACTTCTATGAATTTGCGATAATTCCTTTGAAAGTCTAATAGATAATGCTTATAATATTTTTATAACTCCTTATAAACTAGAATGGGAAGGTCAGATTGTAGCTGTTGAGGCAAGGCATGGAACGCTTTTGGATGTAAAAATTCACCCCGATGTTCTATAAATGCCATCGGGGTATTAAAGTTGTTTTATTATACCAGAGTTAATACTTGGAATGTGTTTTTCTATGCAAAGAGTATACACTCATAAAACCATTTTTTTATGTTCTACACAGACATACTCAAAAAATCATGCAATGGAAAGGATATGAACAATGAAATATATTAAACAATTTGGAATCATTCTATCAATCACTTGTATAGGAGAAATATTAAAATATTTCATCCATCTCCCTATCCCTGCCAGTATTTATGGTCTTATAATATTATTATTACTACTGATGACTAATATTGTTAAAATTGATGATGTACAAGACACAGGCAATTTTTTAATTAATATAATGCCATTGATGTTTATTCCTGGGGCAGTAAAGTTGACTACTTTATGGGATCAATTAAAAAGCATCTGGCTTCCAATCATAATTACTACTTTTGCTACAACTTTTATTGTAATGATTGCAACAGGAAAATCTGCCGAACTAATTTTGAAGTGGGAGAGGAAATCCAATGAACCAAATATTCGCTAATTCAACAGCCTTTGGCTTTGTACTTACTTTAATCGCATATGGTATAGGTGTATATCTGAAAAAGAAATTGCACTATCAGATTTTCAACCCCATACTTATTGCCATTGTTGTCATTATTGGATTTTTATCTTTTTTTAATGTTGACTATGAAAACTACAATAGCAGTGCACAATATATAAGCTATTTCCTCACTCCAGCTACAGTAAGCCTTGCCATTCCCCTATATCGTCAAATCAGCTTGCTTAAAAGGAATTTAAAGGCTATTATAGTAGGTATTCTGTCGGGTGTGCTATCAAGTATGGTTAGTGTTTGGGGATTCTCAAAATTATTTGGATTTACCCACATTGAATACGTAACGTTGCTTCCTAAATCTGTGACAACAGCTATCGGCATGGGCATATCAGAAGAATTGGGAGGACTTGTCAGCATTACAGTTGCTACCATCATTATTACCGGAATAATAGGCAATGTGTTCTCAAACATTCTATTTAAATGTTTTAATATTGTTGAACCAATATCAAAAGGACTTTCCCTTGGAACAGCCTCTCATGCTATAGGGACATCAAAAGCCATGGAATTGGGAGAAATCGAAGGGGCCATGAGCAGCTTGTCAATTGTTGTATCAGGGCTGCTAACTGTAATTATAGCCCCGCTATTCTCAAATTTGATATAATAATATAAAAGTATAAATTTCCTTAATTTATACTTTCCGTTAAAAGCATTTCAAGAAAGGCTTCCTTGATTGTTAAAATGCTTCCAAAGGAAGCCTTTCTTATAACCTGCTTATATGTTCCTATGTCAACCTGTATTTGTGTCATATAAGCATCATCTGTATAAACTACGAAGTAACTCTATCTCCTTCTGATATCCAGACAAATCATTAGGAGTCTCCAATATAAAAGGCAGATCCCTTAGCTTTGAATGATTTATAATTCTCTCCATTGCCTCAATGCCAATTTTACCTTCACCTATACGGGCATGGCGATCCTTATGGCTTCCCATATGATTCATACTGTCATTAATATGGATGGCATATAGACGATGAAGTCCAATGATGTCATCAAATTTCTCCAAAACTTCCTCCAGATTCTCTACGATGTCATATCCACCATCATATACATGGCAAGTATCCAAACAGACTCCAATATGTTCCGTCAAATGGACTTTATCTAAAATTGCCTTCAGTTCCTCAAAACAGCCACCAATCTCACTGCCTTTTCCAGCCATGGTTTCTAGCAATACCTTTGTCTTTTGTTGTGGCTTTAATAAGTCATTGAGAATCTCTGCAATTAATTCAATGCCCTTATCAACACCCTGTCCCACATGGCTTCCGGGATGAAAATTATACAGTGTTCCCGGCAAGTATTCAAGGATAGCTAAATCCTCTTCTATTATCATATAAGCAAAGTTTCTCACCTTTGGATCTGCTGAAGCAGGGTTGAGGGTGTATGGTGCATGGGCAATCAAGGGAGCAAAATTGTATTCTTCCTTCATTTTTTGCAAATCTGATATATCTTCTTCATCCAGTTTTCTTGCCTTCCCGCCTCTAGGGTTACGGGTAAAAAATTGAAATGTACTGGCTCCAATTGAAAGAGCCTCATTTCCCATATGAGCATAACCCTTAGAAACAGATAAGTGGCAACCAATATTCAACATAAATTTTCCTCCTAATTGCTCAGCTAACATCAATATCTTTTAATATACCCCATTTTTCTAAAAGACAAAAGTCTTCTATCCATTAAGATTCTATAGTTGTGATGCAAAAACAAGGTGTCAGCTATAAATCTGACACCCTGTTTCATCATTTAAATAAACCATTCAATTCTATTTTCATTATTTATAAAGTGGTACTGCACCTGTAATAGCTGCCATGGCAATAAAGATAACGAATATACCTATGGCCCATTTAGCAGATTCTTTCTGCCATTCTCCCATATCTAAGCCAGTTAAGTTCAATAACAGGTAGATAAAAGCTACCAATGGACTTAATAAGTGGAATGCCTGCCCCAACAATGAAGCTATACCAATTTCCAATGCTGTATAACCATATTTAAATCCAGCCTCTGCAAATACAGGCAACACTCCATAATAGAAAGCATCATTGGACAGGAAGAAAGTTCCTGGTGCAGAAACTATAGCAGTAATGAGTCCCCAGAATCGTCCAAAACTTTCTGGCATAAAGGTAATCAAGCTGTTAGCTAGAGCATCAGACATACCGGAGTTAGTAAATAGTCCCATAAATATTCCAGCACCTATAACAAGAATTACTACCTGTAGAGCATCTCCGGCATTATCTTGTATGCGTGCCTTTTGCTCGCTGATTTTTTTATAATTGATTAGTAAAGCTAAAGTTGTTGCCAATAAGAAAAGGAATACGGACGGGAAAGTACCCATAACCAACATAACAATGGTACCAATTGTTAATATTGCATTTACCCAAATCAAATTTGGCCGTTTCAATGCTTCCTCTTCAGGTGACGCCACAGCCATCAATGCATCTAAGTCTGCGTCGGTTAACTTTTGAACTCCAACCCTTTTGCGCTCTTTAAATCCTAAATAAACAGCAACACCCAACATATAAATTATTGCAACTATCATACCAGGAATTAATGCAACAAGTATTTCCTGTTCTCCAACTCCTTCGAGGACAGAAATAACACGAGCTGTAGGACCACCCCATGGTAATAGGTTCATGATGGTATTCATCAGAATGAGCAATACACCTAAATTCATGATTTTTAAGTTAAGCTTTTTATAGATGGGAAGGAAAGCGGTACAAACAATCAGTGTAGTAGTTGTTCCGTCACCATTTAGTGAAACCATTGCAGCTACCACTGCTGTTCCAACCAATACCTTCAATGGATCTCCCTTGGCCAATTTTATGATAAACTTTGTCAAAGGATCAAAGAGACCTGCATTTAACATGATAGAAAAGAACAATATGGCAAATAATAGCATAATTGCAGTAGTAGAAGTTTTTTGAAGTCCTTGTACAGTCCAATCTCCTACAATTTTAATTTGATCCCACAGACTTACCTCGGCCACCGGAATTTCATTCAGCTTCGCTACTTGTTCCTTGTAAAGACCTGCAAAAGCTCCAAATATAGTAAACACCAATGGGACTATCACCAAAGCAGTAAAAGGTTGAAGTATCTTCTTCATTACTAAAATCATAAATACAATAATCATTGCCCACGCAAGAATTGTAATCATCTTTTTTCCCCCTTTTGAAGATATAACTTATCTTGTTTGTTACATAATTACCTGCACATATTGTACGGGTACATCATAAAATGGATCTTTTCTTTTTTGCAGAAAAGGTTTCGCCAAGGTGGGAAACAGGGCGTACATTAGTATGTCCTCAGTTGAAGATGCCAAATCTCCCAATTCTTCTTTCAAGCTTTCCATGGCCGATGGAATGAGATCTGCCGGGCGCTGGGTCACTACAGGCTCATTACCAATTATTTTCTTTCTTATGCTCTCAGAAATCGGCACTGGACTTTTCCCATAAAGTCCTTTGACATAATCCTTAATTTCTTTGGGAATCAGTTTATACCGCTCCCCGCTTATTACATTCATTACTGCCTGGGTTCCTACCATTTGGGACATTGGGGTTACCAGAGGAGGATAGCCAAGTTCTGCTCGAACTCTAGGCACTTCTTGAAGCACCTCATGAAACCTTTTTTCTTGCTTTGCCTCTTTTAATTGAGAAAGCAAATTGGACAACATGCCCCCTGGAACTTGGTATAACAAGGTATTGGGGTCAATATCCATTACCTTTGGATTCAATAATCCTTGTTGTCGGAAATTCTCTTTCAATGGTCTGAAATATTCAGCAACTTCCTTTAGTTTTTCCATGTCCAGCCCTGTGTCATACCCCATTTCTTGAAGTACTATGGCAATAGATTCTGTTGAAGGCTGACTCGTGCCGCCTGCCAGAGGTGAAATGGCTGTGTCTATAATATCTGCTCCTGCCTGTACTGCCATCAGATAGGTCATTTCAGCAATACCACTGGTAGCATGGGTATGAACCTCCACAGGTATCTGGATGTTCTCCTTCAATGATTTCACCAACCGATATGCCATCTCTGGAGTCAATATCCCTGCCATATCCTTTATGGCCAGAGAATCTGCTCCCATACCTTCCAACTCTTTTGCCAGGCTGGTATAGTAAGGAATGGTATGAACCTCGGAAATGGTGTAACAGATGCATGCTTGACAATGGCCACCATATTTTTTTATGGCATTCATTGAGGTAGTCAAATTAGCCACATCATTCAAAGCATCAAAAACCCTCACCACATCAATGCCGTTTTCTATTGATTTTTGAATAAAGCTTTCCACCACATCATCAGGGTAATGCTTATAGCCCAATAGATTTTGTCCCCTCAGAAGCATTTGCAGCTTAGTATGCTTTACATGACTTCTTATTATCCTCAGCCTTTCCCAAGGATCCTCATTGAGATATCGGAGACAAGCATCAAAAGTAGCTCCACCCCACACCTCCAATGCATGATATCCTCCTTGATCCATTACCCGAAGAATGGGTACCATCTGAGCTGTTGTCATTCTTGTTGCAATCAAACTTTGGTGAGCATCTCGAAGAGTTGTATCTACAAACTTCACCTTTTTTCCCATGGATAACCTCCTTTCATTGCTATAACTTAACACTGACTTCATCATTTGTATCATAATTCTTCTGTCTAATTACAAATTGTCTGAGGTATGCAGCAAAATCTCCTTGATCTTATCTTGAAGCGTGGTAACGCTGTGCACCCTTCTGGCAGCGCATACCTTAGCCTCTTGATCACAAATCAAGCACTTTCGGTTTGGATAATTCAACTCTGATCTGCTGACACCCTGAAGGATTCCTTCCTTACGATAAAAAATATCCACATCCAGTAATCTCCCCCAGGACTGCTCTTCCAATTGGATTGACTGTAACTTCACAGAAAAGGCATCGGCTGAAACCAAGATAAATCCCTCTGGACCCGTTTTGAGATTCAAGACTTTCTTGTATAAAACTTTACATCCTTTTTCAGAAAGCCTATTCTCCATTTCCATCATCCCATGTTGGAACAATGAGAAAATCATATCATTGTTCTTTATTGGTCCTGGAATGTTGCATTTTATAGAAAGGGCCGTGGCCTCAGGATAGCGTTCCAATAAGGTAGCAAGCAACTTTACCCGCTGTTCCCTGTTATGGAGCACCTCCTGAAGGCTAGGAACCGATCCGTTCTGAAACATTTCTTCAATTGCTTGTTTATTCTTTAATTTTTCTGACCACATCGATGATGCTTCCATCTCGATACTCAACTAAAGCCACCACCTGATCCTCATATTCAATTGGGTCCGGTGTTCCTGCAATTTTATAAGCCTTTTCCTTCAGTTCTTCAATGGTAAACTGTGGTATTCCTGAATCCTTCAATGCATCTATCAAATCTTGTCTTCTTGGGTTTATGGCAATACCGATTTCAGTCACCACTACATCTATTCCTTCTCCTGGAGTAATAACTGTGTTTACTTTTTCCACAATGGTTGGAATCCTGCCACGAACTAAAGGAGTTAATATCATGCTCAGCTTAGCACCGGCCGCTGTGTCACAATGTCCTCCAGAAGCTCCTCTGATAGCGCCGTCAGAGCCGGTAAGCACATTGACATTAAAGTCTGTATCCACTTCCAGAGCTGAAAGCACAACCACATCAAGATTATTGACTGCTGCACCTTTGTTGCCTGGATTTGCATAGAAAGAAGCACTGATTTCATAGTGATTTTCATTTCTTGCCAAAGACTCTGCCGCACCACGGTCAAAGCTTTGGGTATCGATTATTTTTTCTGCCAGACCCTCTTCCAGCATCTCTACCATATTGCTGGTTATTCCTCCAAGGATAAACCCTGCCTTAATGCCTCGTTCTCTCATTTCCTCTGCTAAGAATCTTGCAACCGCTAATGTAGAACCTCCTGAACCAGATTGGAACGAAAAGCCGTTTTTGAAATAAGGTGAGTTTACAATTACTTTGCTGCCAATTTCTGCAATCAAAAGTTCCTTAGGATTGGAAGTAAAACGTGTGGCTCCTTTGGCAATTCCATTTGGATCTCCGATGGCATCCACTTTTACCACGTAATCTACCAAGTTTTGGGGTATGCTAATGGGAGTATTGGGATAAGGTACTAAGTTATCTGTAATGAGTACCACCTTGTCAGCATATTCAGCATCCACCTTGGCATAACCAAGAGAACCGCATATAGCATTACCATGAGAACCATTGGCATTACCGTATTCATCAGCGCTTGGAACTCCAAGGAATGCTACATCTATATGCAATGCACCTGTTTCTATGGCACGGGCCCTGCCGCCATGGGAACGTATTATGACAGGATTTTTCATGATTCCTTGAGAAATTGCCAATCCCACCTTATCACGCAAACCACTGCTTGTAATTCCAGTCACCACACCATTTTTTATATGCTCAATCAATGGCTCATGAACATTGGCAATGGAACTGGGAGCCAAATAAAGATTTTTTATTCCCATCTTGGCAATTTCATCCATAACCATATTCAAGACGTAATCTCCCTCACGGAAATGATGGTGAAAGGAAATGGTCATACCGTCCTTAAGCCCACACTTTTCAATTGCCTCACGAATAGAACCTACTAGCTTGCTTTCCCCAGGATGTACCGGAGTAACTTTTCCGGAAGCTCGTTGATAAGATGTCTTCTTTGCATATTGCCCTTCAAATACACCATACTTTTCTGCATACTCCTGAGGAATATCTCTACCTACCGTATTTTTCATCTATTTCCCTCCTGCTCCTTTTACAATATCTCGTTTGAAACTAGTTCTCCGGGATTTTGATCCCTGCTGCTTTAGCTAAGGCCAGGATTCGTTCAGCCCTCTCAACTATAGGCTTGTCAATCATTTTACCGTTCAATGCAATGACCCCTGAGCCTCTCCTATTGGCTTCCTCAATGGCATGGATTACATCCAAGGCATTGCTGATTTCCTTTTCTGTTGGAGTATATACTTTGTTGACCACAGGAATCTGTCTTGGGTTAATTACAGATTTACCATCAAAGCCCAATTGCTTAATAAATTCTGTTTCCTTTCTCAATGTTTCCATATCATTCACATCAGAAAATACTGTATCCAACGCGGCAATACCGGCTGCTCTGGCTGCATGGACTATCATGGACCTGGCAAAGAATATTTCTTCACTGTTTCTATCTGAATATCTTCGTGTTTTCATTGCGGTAACATAATCCTCTGATCCCAGAGCAATACCAATAAGACGTTTGCTTGATTGAGCAATTGAAAGGGCATTTAGGACCCCCATGGGATCTTCAATAGCTGCCAGCATCTTTGTGGATCCAACTTCTCTTCCACACTTTTTCTCGGCTTCTAAAATTACTGACTCTGCATCCAACACATCCTGGGCACAGGTGGTTTTGGGCAGACGAATGCAATCAATACCAGCTCTTACCATGGCATGAATATCTTCTACCCCACCTGCATCCAGTGAATTGATTCTTACCACAGTTTCTGTGGATGAGTAATCAAAAGTTTTCAATGCCTGGTAGAGCAAAAATCTTGAGGTATCCTTTTCTCTTAAGGAGATAGAATCCTCCAAGTCAAACATAATTGAATCAGCACCATAAAGTATTGCGTCCCTCAACATGCCAGGATTGCTTGCGGGTACAAACATCATGGTTCTTCTTAAACGTTCCATGAATCAATCTCCTCCCAGTCATACTTTTCAGTTATTCCTGCAGCTCTATGAACGGCTGCAATGGTTCTAGCAACTATTGTGCAATCCAGTGCTCCTTTATCCACCACTATAAGCTTCGCATCGGTAATACCCATTTTTTTCAGCGTCTTTTCAATGGTGGCCCTGATTTGTCTGCCATATTGCTTTTCTACATCGCTTTTCAAGCTGATTTCGATACCGGCTCCAGGATTCTGGTCGATAATAATCTGAATATCTGAAGATTCTAAAGTACCAGCAATCCCTTGACCTTTGATTTCATATTTTCCCATGTTATCTCCCCTCCTGTCTTAGTCTCTCCTGAATCTGCCTTCCTGCCGGTGACTTGATAAATCGAAGGGTTCCTTCCGGCACCAGTGATTCCAATTCATCGATTTTTCCTTCTGCCATTAAAGCTCGAACCCTTGTAGCACTTATCACCTGTTCTCCAACAGTTTTTCTTTGAATGACTATTAACTCCAAGCTGCCTTGAAAGATTTCTGCCATGGCTTTGTTGTATATATTAGTTGCAAAGGAAAAAGGTTCTTCTCCTACATACCTTCTGGTGATTCCCAAAGCAGGAGCAATGTATTCTTTGAAAATAACTGCATCCAATTGGGCCTGTACTTTAGTGACATCTTCATCCTCCTTTAAAAAATAGGAAGGAAAAGTTTTGGCTGAAACCATGTAATCCCCGGTTTCATGAACATAGACATTTTTCAAATGACTGGTTCCTTCTCTTACCAGTTGAAGTCTTGCAGCAGCAGGAAAGGCAGATAAGTCTTCCGTTAATACAAACAAATGCACAATATCATTTTCCCTTGCAGCAGTTTCAACCAAATGCTGATGTCCCTTTGTAAAGGGATTAGCATTCATCACAATGCCAGCAATAGTGTCTCCCGTTATTTTACATTCCTTCAATCGCTTAAGATAAGCTTCAAATCCATTGATGGCCTTTTCTCCAAAGACCAACTTTCCTTCCACACGAGCAATTTCCTTAAATCCCAGATGGAAAAATGAACTGACCGCTTCAGGTTTTGTATACACATAGCAGGATTGATACCCCTGTGAAAAAACCGTATCCATTAGATGAGAAATTAAGCTATTGATGACTCCAGTTCCTTGATAGGCTGGATCCACTGCCACACACTTTATAATGTTTCCATATAGTGAGCCCGTCGCCAATAGTTCTCCTTCTTCATACACACCTACGGTATAATCAATGTTCTCCTCATGGTGAATCCCACAGGTCATCAATATTTCTTTCCATGCTTCTTTTTGCTGAAGATTTTTATCAATCCACATCCTCTTGATTTCCCAACTCATTTTTCTCCCCTGCTTTCTAATAACTGTTAACTTATTTCATTTCAGGAAACAGCTTTTGCAATAAAACACTTGCCAGATAAATGGTAAACAGCACAGCGAAGATTCCTCCCATGCCTTTTACCATAACACCCAATGCCTGGGGGAGTAATTCTGCGGTAAACTGTATCTCCATCAAAGCACCCCCTATTTAAACATTGCCAAGATGAGTCCGCCTGCGATGACAGAAGCAATTTGTCCAGCAACATTGGCGCCGACGGCATAATTGAGTACAAAGTTTTGCTTGTCTGCTTCTGTAGCCAGTTTTTGAATAACCCTGGCCGACATTGGAAAAGCAGAAATTCCTGCTGCTCCAATCATTGGGTTAATTTTCTCTTTTCTAAACAGATTTATGAACTTCGCGAATAACACGCCTCCAATGCTATCCATAATGAAAGCCAATAATCCGAAGGCAATTATAATAACTGTCTGAATATTTAAGAATTGATCTGCAGTCATTTTTACAGAGATGGTAAATCCCAAAAGAATAGATACCAGATTTACCAACTCGTTTTGAGCCGTCTTACTTAAACGGTCCAACACACCACATTCCCTTAAAATGTTACCAAACATTAGAAAGCCCACTAACGGTAAGGAAGCAGGAGCAATCAACCCTGCAATAATGCAGATAACTACAGGAAATAACAGTTTGGTAGTTTTGGATACACCTGAAGCTTTATAGGTCATTCGAATTGCTCGTTCTTTTTTCGTGGTTACAGCTTTTATTGCCAGTGGTTGAATAATTGGCACCAGTGCCATGTATGAGTAAGCGGCCACCGTAATGGGTCCTAACAAATTGGAAGCCAATTCATTGGCAACAAATATGGCAGTAGGTCCGTCAGCTGCACCAATGATACCTATAGAAGCAGCTTCCTGCATGTTGAAACCAAATAGAGTGGCTACTGCCAAGGTGAAAAATATTCCAAATTGAGCGGCTGCGCCAAATAAAAGCATAAATGGATTTTGAAGGAGAGGACCGAAGTCAATCATTGCTCCAATCCCAATGAAAATCAGTAATGGAAATAATTCAGTACTTATTCCAGCATCAAAGAGGATATTCAGTACTCCTTTTTCTCCTCCCACTACCTGAGTGACCATGGCTGATCCAGGAAAATTCACCAGAATTGCTCCCAAACCCATGGGCACTAAAAGGGTTGGCTCATATTCTTTTTTAATCCCTAGATACATCAATAGAGCCCCAATACAAATCATAATAATCTGGCCCAAGGTGATGCTTTTTATTCCTTCCAATAGTATTTCCACTGTTTTTATCTCCTTTAAACGATTGTTATCATAGGTTGTCCAACATCAATGGCGGAACCGCTGGTTACATGAATTGCAGCGATAGTTCCAGATTTTGGCGCAACTATTTCATTTTCCATTTTCATAGCTTCTAAGATTACTAAACTTTGCTCTATTTCTACTCGATCTCCGACTTTCACCATAACCTGTAAAATGGTTCCTGGCATTGGTGCCTCTACCACAACGCCTTCTCCTTGTTTAACAGATTGAGATTTTTCCTGAGGCTTTGGTGTCAGAGTAGCAACTGGTATGTTTTTGGGAGACGATTGTGGTACCGGTTGACTGACAGGAATCTGGACTGGCTCTTGAGGAGCCCCTATTTCCTCCATTTTCACAATATAATCTTTTCCATTGATATTAATGTTGAATCTTCTAAGCATAGGACACCTCTTTATCATCATTAGTTTTTATGACTTCTTCAACACTGATCAGCTTAAAGGCAGCATTGGGATAATCTTTAGCGGCAATTGCCGCAGCAATTACTACCGCAGCTTCTTTGTCTTCATCTATGCCAATCACGGACTTAATGCGGAATTGAGAAAAAGGTCTGTCCCCAGCCATGATGGCTGATGCTATTAACGAGACAATCTCCCTTTCCTCATCTGTAATTGTCCGTGTCAGCCCTACCCTAACACATTCATCTTCTTCATCTTCTGTAACTTGAACTTCATGGGGTAGTATTTCCTTTAACGCTGTTTCTGTCTTCTGTTCGATATGTTTGTTTGCTGAAAAAAAACGACGGAAAAAGCTCATGGACTTCCTCCCTCTCCTTATTTTTAAGGCTTATCCTTTATCATTACTTCAAGGCCTTGAGGTGATCACAATTCCCTAACATAATTCCTTGGATAGCCATCCTGACAGTAATAATTTTGCATTACTTCGAAGATTTATGCATATTCTCATTATAATAGGTTGATTCTGCAAAAAGTTGTTTTTTTGGTGTCCCTAATGTTTTTTTGGTGTTGCCGTTGTTTTTTATATGTCTCTATTGTTTTTTTGGTGTTTCTATTGTTTTTTTGATGTATTTTACCATGCTTCAAAAGGTAAAAACTCGAATAAATAGCTAGAATTTCTTAAAAAATATGATTAATCACTTCAAATCCCTTGAAATTGACAATATATCGGGTATTTTTTATAATTATGCTAAAGGTGGTGCTAGCATGAACGAGTATTTGGAACAATTATCCAAACTAATTGATTTAAGCCAGAATAGACCTCTTAATGAAATCGTATATGAAGGACTTCGAAAAGCAATTATCGGTGGAATAATTCCTGCTGGAGAGAGAATCAATGAAAAGGTTTACTCAGATTACATGAATATTAGCAGAACTCCCATTAGAAATGCCATCGATAAGTTAAAACATGAAGGAATCATTGAGCATATTCCTAATTATGGAGTTGTAGTTAAAAGAGTCTCCGTAGCTGATGCAGAAGAGATCTATAAAATCAGAATTGCTTTAGATATACTGGCATCTACCACTGCTATGCATCAAATGACAGAGGAGAATTTTAGAGAAATGGAAGAATTGTTGAATAAAACCAAGCTTGCTAACGATAATGGTGAAGTAAAAGAAGTCATTCAATACTTTTCTTCCTTTAACTCCATGATCTATCGCTTTGCAAGAATGCCAAAGCTAGAGATTATTACAGACCGCTTACAGCAATATCTCTCCAGATTTAGGAAAATTTCCTTGTATGACGATGAACGGCGAAGCAAAGCTATAGAAGAACATTTTAAAATATATAAATATTTGAAAACAAAAGATGAGAACCTGCTAGCTGCCGTTATTCGTGACCATCTAAATGCCTCTAAAGAATTTATCATTAAAGAGATCATACGCTATGAAGCAGAGCGTAAGGATCTAATCTCAGATATTTATGAGAAAACCCACTGATCTCCTAAGGCTTATTTCTCAATTAGGCGTAGAGGCTTTAATTGAGGAAGCGAACCTATCTCCTAAACCTGGTTTGGTAGATGCCTTTGATCAAGGAGCCCACCGGGATATGGATATTAATCTATTAATCACTAGTGCACGCGCTTTATATGATGGATTCTATTCCTATCTTTGTTGTGGATATAATTATCAGGGTGAATTAGATCATCTCTTTGATAAAATTAGAACTATAGGCGTGGACAATGAGGCGGCTATGTATAGAGCTACTCATCATATTAACACCCATAAAGGAGCTAATTTCTCTTTTGCCCTTGTACTTGGTGCTCTGGGTTTCTTGCTATCCCAGCAAGAGGAAACATCTCTGCCATTGACCAAAAAAATTATCACATCAATATTTGAAATTGTAAAAGCCATGGCAAAAAATCTAATTAAAAAGGACTTCAAAGATTTGCATCTCAAAGCCAACCTAAGCTATGGTGAAAAACTTTATCTTCATCATAAGTTTGGCGGTATTCGTCAAGAAGCTGAAGCTGGTTACCCAATAATCACGCATATTGCCCTACCCAAGCTCATTGCGTTCTTTGAGGCAGGAATATCCAAAGATAGGACCTATACAGAAGTACTATTTTCTATTATGTCTGTGGCTGACGATTCCAACATCGTCCATCGTGGAGGTTTTGAATCTCTAGCCTATGTAAAAGAAACAGCCAGGAGTTTTCTCAAGGAAGGCGGCGCACTTCAACCAGATTACAAAAAAAAAGTTGAAGCTCTTAATGAAGATTTTAAGAAACGAAATTTGAGCCCGGGAGGCAGTGCAGATCTTCTGGCTCTGACAATATTTTTAGGAAAACTGATGGGTTGTTATCATGAATACTAACTTTGCAATGTGGTTACCAAATTGATGGAAACCACATTTTATTATGTATGAAAACTATTTTTTTCTTCATTCATTATTCCAAATACCAACCAACCATACATCTATCATAAAGAATGGATTCATGTCAAATAGAAAAACGGAAAGTTCTCTTTACCATTATATTATGACCACATATTTGAAAAATACTCCAATACATATTAATATCATTGTAGCATCAATACTTCTAAAATAGGTAACAGTGAAATAGTAATCTTAATGTTGCTATAAGAAAAGCTGTTATATTCTATAACGACTTGAAATATAATAATTTACTTGAATAGTTAAGTAAATCATTATAAAATTGTTAGTATTGCTATATATTAACATTTTTCTGCACTGTTTTTTCAATCCTCGTAGCAAAAAGGAGAAATAAAATGAAAAACTGGTTTGCAATTGATCAGATTGACATAAATACATACATAATCAGTGAATACTGCTATTGAGAAGAAACACATTGTTATCTGCTTTTGGGCAATGAAAGATGCTTGCTCATTGACACTGGCCTTGGCATTTGCAACATTTCCCAAGAAATAAAGAAGCTGACGGATAAGTCAGTCACCGCTGTAGCGACACATATACATTGGGATCATATAGGTGGACACGAATACTATCCAAATTTCTATGCACTGAGGCAGAACTCAACTGGTTGAAGGGTAAATTCCCGATGACAATAGATACTATCTGATATATGATCACAGATAGCTGTAATTTGCCAGAAGGATATGATGTTAACACATATAAGCTTTTTCAGGGGATTCCAACGCGGATACTGCAAGATGGTGATACCATTGATCTTGGTGGGCGTATAATTACGATACTGCATACACCGGGACACTCTCCAGGACATATGTGTTTTTGGAACCCTCAAGATGGATACCTGTTTACAGGCGCTCTTGTATACAAAGGTACCCTGTTTGCATGCTATCCGTCCACTGATCCGGAAGCATATCTCTCATCACTTGAAAAGATTTCAGCGTTGCCTGTGAAAAAAGTGTTTCCTACTCATCATATTTGGATATTCAGCCAGAAATTATAATCCATATCTAGATGCTCTCAGGCAACTGAAAGCTAATGGCGATCTACATCATGGCAGCGTTACTTTTGATTACGGCGACTGGTCTATTTGTCTGTAAGTTACGAATTATTGCAATCCGTTCTCTCTACAAATTGGATTCATACTTAACTGGCTAATACCCATAACAAGTTAGGGCAGATATTCACAAGAATAACTGCCCTAACTATTAATATAGAACCAAAGTCCATTAATTTGCTTAACAATGCCTATGTTTTTACATTAATACTAATTGATAAATAACCTTTTCAAAGCTAAATTTTTAGAATAAAAGAAAAACTGCACTTATAACTAACCCGGAATAGATCAAATCTATCAAGCAATAACCCATAATATCTCTCGCACCTAATTTTGCTATTCCTAGTGCTGGAAGAGCCCAGAATGGCTGAATCATATTAGTCCATGCATCTCCCCAAGCAATAGCCATAGCAGTCTTAGCTGCAGGTACTCCAATATTTAAGCCTGCCGGCATCATAATAGGAGCCTGTACAGCCCATTGTCCACCACCTGAAGGTACAAAGAAGTTAACTAATCCAGCACTCCAGAACGTGAATATAGGGAATGTTTTTGGTGTAGATATAGCTACGAACATGTTTGACATTTGACCAGCTAATGATATGCCATCTGCATTTACACCAGTCATCATACCCATTATACCTGCATAGAATGGAAATTGTAGTATAATGCCACCAGTCCCTTTAGCAGCTTCTCCTAATGCATTTAAGAATCTTTTTGGTGTACCGTGAAGTATTATTCCTAGAGTCAAGAATATTAAGTTAACTATGTTTAAGTTTAAATCAAAACCTTTTGTACTAAAATGATAAACAATGTATGAAAGACCAAGCAACCCTACTATCATTGAAAAAACAGGGCTGTTTTCCATTTTTTCTGCTGGAGTCATGTTTTCTTTTGCAACAGCAGCTTCCTCTTCAACATCAGCTAATAGCCTTGGATCTACAGTAACAACCTTATCTGGAGTTGGATGCATTGCTTTATTTATTAATGGTAATGTAAGTAAAAGAATAGCTGATATAATTAAATTAAATGGTGCAAATATTGTTTGGGTTGTTGGTATTACTTCTGTAACTGCACCAGAAGTAACCTTTGCCAATTCATTTGCATCTGTAGCAAGTGAAAGCGGTATGGAACCTGATATTCCCCCATGCCATACTAAAAAGCCTGAGTAAGCAGCTGCTATTAAAAGTCTGTAGTCAACGCCTTTTACTTGTCTTGCTAACTCCCTAGCATATAATGCTCCGACAACTAGTCCAAAGCCCCAGTTAATCCAGCATGCAATACCAGAAACTAATGAAACCGCAAGTATTGCTTGTCCCGGAGTTTTACATAAGGATGCTAATTTAGAAAGTCCTTTTTTGATTACCGGTGCACTAGCTAGTGTGTGCCCCGTAACTAATACAAGGGCCATTTGCATAGAGAATAAAAGTAGACTCCAAAAACCGTTACCCCAATGCACTACCATCTGTAGTGGACTTTGACCTGTAACAATAATACCTAAGATGAAGACAAAAATAGTAAGAATTACAGCAAATAAGAACGGATCTGGAAGGTACTTCTGCACAAGTGCAACACAACCATTTGTAAGTTTTTTGAACATATTACCTCTCCTTTTTTTAAATTACAAATTTGAAATAAGATATCAATGAGATCATCATATTGAATGATACTAAGAATCTAATAGCGATATTCTTCTACAAATTTTAGAACAGCCAGAATATTATCAATAACTTAAATGCTTACTGATAATATAGGAGTCCAAATATCTACTACTTTTATGTCCTGTGAAATGATTATTTAGTTTTATTGTTGCAATTACACCTTCTACTGATAAAACCTCTTTTCTTGTTTTTGCAACTGTTTTTTCTAAGCTATTAACTAACTTCTCCTACCACTGTCAATGGATGAGTTCATTTTATTTACATTTTTTCTTGTCTTTAGCTGTATGTTCCACTGACCATATGGCTTTCTTTGTTCCAACTATTAGACTCATAACTCCTCCCATTCCAGAAATCATTTTACCAGCAATAAGTCAGTTTGCCAAGGTCCATTTTTAGTTTACATTAAGGTACCTAGCATTTTAATTCCAATGGCTTTTTCCAGTTTTCCTATAATTGCCTTCATTAATTCTCCTTTATTCAAATCACAACTACCCGTAAAGCAGGTAGTTTGCTCTAAGGCTATAAGCCTCTGTTACCGGCCAGCGCCTAAAGACGCTGGCTTTCATTTCGTTCAATCCACTACGCCCTTGTCGCTTTTGCCGC
>ENA-OWPA01000771-OWPA01000771.1-bioreactor-metagenome-genome-assembly--contig:-NODE-771-length-33093-cov-18.105131_pt1 | contig 33093 bp, 33 predicted proteins | sample MGYA00238139_ERZ651803 | MGnify/ENA primary metagenome ERZ651803 (study PRJEB26909, sample SAMN07631231) | bioreactor metagenome | isolation source: Switchgrass digestor | place: USA: Dartmouth... | reverse complement strand
ATGGATTTGCCATATGATCCTTGCCCAAAAAGAGGGGCAGACAGTGACATAAAACCTAAAACAAGTTGACACGACCCCTCATCCCAAAAGCACTTGCCTTCGAAGTAAAAATATGTAATAATTACATTCATGGGCTATAGAAACAGAAGTGGCCATGAGAGAAACAAAGCTATTTGGAGGAAAAATCGATGAAAAGCATCAAGAGAGTATTCGCAATCTTTCTCGTAGTTATGCTGATGGCTACCGCATTTGCCGGCTGCGGGAGGAAGGAAGAACCCGAAGACACCCCTGATGTGGCTGTTGCAGACAAGGTGGAAGATACATCCACTCCCGAGCCCGAGGAGACCCCGGCGAGCACACCCGAAGAAGCTTCCGAGGAGCCCACTGAAGAGCCTGCAACCGATACGCCCGAGTCCGCTTCCGAACCGGCACAGACCGGCGAAGTGGAAGCCGACCTGGTGCTGGGAACCGTGGAAGGCAACACTTACACCAACGGCTATTTTGGTTTCACCCTGCCCATCCCCGAGGGATGGTTTGTCGCGACCAGGGAACAGCTGGCCCAGCTCCTCAACGCTGCGCTGGACTATCTGGAAAACGACTCCGGAGCCGGAACCATTGATCTGGAAACGCTGCAGATCGTTCCCCTCATTATTATTGCTGAACAGGATCCGTCCAGCAGTATCGGTCCCAATTCCAACCTGGCATGCACGGCGCAGAACATCAGCCAGTACGGAAGCCTGATTAAGGACCTCAAAACTTATATGAACATGGCCGTCCAGGGACTCAAGGCCCAGGGCGTAGAACAGTCCGGGGATATTGAATATCTCAATATTGGCGGTCAGGAAGTTGCCAAGGTATCCGCAAAGCAGAGCGTGGCCGGCATTGCGCTCAACCAGACCATGTATGTCTTTATGAAAAACGGGTTTGTCGTCATGTTCACCCTTACGAGCAACACCGATGAAGGTATGCAGACGCTTGAGAACATCATGAGCGGCATAGCCTTCAAATGATGCCGGTAAATCGCAAAAAAGGCGTCCCGAACGGGACGCTTTTTTTGCGATTTTGTCTGCGATCCTGGGGGAAAACTTCTGCTTTCAGCGGGTTGTCCGGTGTCATATCGGACAAATTTCACGCATATAATGACCAATGCGGGAATAAACATGGCCTTTCCCGTCACCACCGGGCCCGGAAGCGCCCTTTTGCTTGTCTGTCGGTCTGATGCGCACTCATGCTGTCCGATCGGGAATCCGGACATTAAAAGTAAACGTTTATCTCGGGAGCAGGAAGCGGAGAGTGGCTCATACCATGAGTCTTGCAGAGGTTGCAGGCGGGGCTGAACTTTGCACCCCGGACGGGTCGGTTGTTCTCCCAGGTCTGAAAAGAGAGGATGGTTTGCCATGTTGGGGAGCGAAGGAATCACGAAAATCTGCCTGATGGGTTTGGGCAGGACGGGTGCGGAGATTGCCCGTACCGTACTTGAGCAGCCGGATATGCGGCTGGTGGCAGCCATATGTTCCGATTTCAGCAGCAAGCGCGGAAAGGATGTGGGAGAAATCCTGGGGATCCCCGAAACCGGGGCCAAAGTGTATGGGGCCGGCCAGCTGGAAGAGGTCCTGCAGGAGCATGCCCCGGATGTCATTGTGGATTTTTCCAACGCCAGGGCGACCATGAAGTATGTCAGGCTGATCTCGGAAAGGCGGATTGGCCTGGTGATCGGGACAACCGGCTTCAGCGATCATGATGTGGTGCGGCTCCAGCTCCTTGCCGCCAAAAACGACAGCGGCATCCTCTATGCCCCCAATATTACCCTGGGAGTCAACGTCATGATGCTCCTTTCCCATATCGCGGCCAGGATACTGACCGATTACGATTTTGAGATCAGCGAGGCCCATCACAGGCATAAGAAGGATTCACCCTCGGGTACGGCGCTGAAGATCGCAAAAGAAGTGGAAGACGGGCTTGAAGCCTCGGGTGTGCCCCTTATCCGCGGCATTCCCATTCATGCGACCCGGGCGGGCGGCATTGTAGGCCGGCACGAACTGATGATCGTCGGAGATAACGACAAGATATGCATTTCCCACGAATCCTTCAACCGGAAGGCCTTTGCTGCCGGGGCCCTGCGCGGCATACGCTTCCTGAAGGGCAAAAGCGGATTCTTTGAAATGCGGGATGTGCTGGAACTGGACAAGGTGCTGCTGTCCTGCTTTGAGAGGCGCAAAACTGCGGCGGTCAATTGAGCCGGGTCATCGGCCGTTTTATGCTGGGTTTTATGCTTCAATTTGAACGGAGAACGCTATGGATTGCCATGCTTTGTATGACCGAGTTCTGGTCTTTTTTCTTTGAAAACAATACGGTCTGCCGGCATTTTTTGGCTACAATTTATACAGGTACCAGCGGGTGGTCTGGATTTCGTATTTCATCTCATAAATGCGCTCGATGCCGTCCATTACGCTTTGCACGGTAAAGACCAGCATCCGGTTCCCGGCAATCTTCTCTTCCTTTTTTGAAATGACTCGGTCTATCTTGACGATCCGGAATTCGCCGTTGCTTTCCTGGATGCGGAATTTCAGGGGTCGGATCTCGCCCTCGCGGCTGCTGAGACAAATCATATCCACGCTTTTCATCAATACCTTCATCAAGTTCCCTCCAGTAAAACAAGGGACGGTTCCATACCCTGCGATATCGTTTCGTCGGCTGACGCCTCCCCGCAATGCCGGCTGTTCCGCCGATAAAACTTACCACACGACAGGCGAGGGGCAGCTTCATTATAAACGAACATATGTTCTTTGTAAAGAGGGGAAAATTTGTTTACAATCCCGCCGCACCGGTTTAGAATGTTAAAGAGATTTTTCAACAGGGCGAAAGGAGTTCCATAATGGCTGATATTCTGTCAAAGCTGGCCGGGGAGCTGAATCTTAAAAAATCCCAGGTGGAGAACACGGTAAAGCTTATCGATGACGGCAATACCATCCCGTTCATAGCCCGATACCGGAAGGAAGTGACCGGCGGTCTGGACGACCAGGTGCTGCGCGAATTGTTTGACCGCCTGACGTACCTGAGGAACCTGGAACAGCGCCGGGAAGAAGTCCGGCGTCTCATCGCGGAGCAGGACAAGCTGACCGCGGAGGTCAATGAAGCCCTGGACAGGGCCGAAACCCTCCAGGAAATAGAAGACATTTACAGGCCCTATAAGCCCAAAAGGCGGACCCGGGCATCCATTGCCCATGAGAAGGGGCTCGAACCGCTGGCGGCCATCATCTATGCCCAAAGCCGGAAAACCGGTGATGCCGCGGAGGCGGCAGCGCCCTATATTGACCCGGATAAGGGCGTGAGCAGCGCCGAGGAGGCCATCGCGGGCGCATTGGACATCATCGCCGAGATGATCTCGGATAACGCGGAATACAGGAAGAAGATCCGGGAGATGACCTTCCGGGAAGGGGTCCTGGTCACGTCGGCCAAAAAGGAAGAGGATTCGCCCTACCAGATGTATTATGATTTCAGGGAGCCCGTGTCCAGAATAGCGCCCCACCGCGTCCTCGCCATCAACAGGGGCGAGCGGGAGGAGTACCTTTCGGTGAAGCTGGAGGCTCCTGAAGAAAGGATATTGGACTGGCTCAAAAGCCGGACGGTGCTGAAGGAAGAATCCATCTTTAAAACCTTTGTGGAAAAGGCGGTGGAGGATGCCTATTCGCGCCTCATCAAACCCTCCATTGAGAATGAAATCCGATCAAGCCTGACGGAGGCGGCATCCGAGCAGGCCATCAAGGTGTTCAGGGAAAACCTGAGGAATCTGCTGCTCCAGCCGCCGGTGAAGGGTAAGGTGGTGCTGGGCATGGACCCGGCCTACCGGACGGGCGTCAAGCTGGCCGTGGTGGATGAAACGGGCAAGGTGCTCCATACGGGTGTCATTTATCCCACGCCGCCCCAGAACCGGATCGAGGAGGCCGGAAAGGTGGTTAAGGCGCTAGTTGAAAAGTATGGCATAGACGTGATCGCCATCGGGAACGGAACCGCCTCGCGGGAGACCGAGATCTTTACGGCCGGGGTTATCCGGGAGATGGACCGCGGCGTCAAATACATGGTGGTCAGCGAGGCGGGCGCATCGGTCTATTCGGCCTCAAAACTGGGAGCCGAGGAATTTCCGGACTATGATGTGTCGGTAAGAAGCGCCATCTCCATTGCCAGGCGGCTTCAGGACCCCCTGGCCGAACTGGTGAAGATCGATCCCAAGGCCATCGGCGTAGGCCAGTATCAGCATGATATGAACCAGAAGAGGCTAGGTGAGGCCCTCGCGGGAGTTGTGGAGGACTGCGTCAACAGCGTGGGCGTGGACCTCAACACCGCATCGGCCGCCCTCCTGTCCTATATTGCGGGAATAAACGCAGCCATCGCCCAGAACATCGTCGCATGGCGTGAGGAAAACGGCAGCTTCAAGAGCAGGAAGGATCTTTTGAAGGTCAAAAAACTGGGACCCAAGGTTTTTGAGCAATGTGCGGGCTTTTTGAGAATACCCGGCGGCGAGAACATCCTGGACAATACCTCGGTCCACCCCGAATCCTACGAGAGCTGCGAAAAGCTGCTCAAGTTAACCGGGTATACCCTGGAGGATGTGGCCGAAAGGCGACTGGGGGATCTCCGGGATAAGATATCCCGGATGGGGCTTGAGCAGGTTGCGGAACAGATAGGGGTTGGTGTACCGACCCTGTCCGATATCATCAGGGAACTGATGAAGCCGGGCCGGGATCCCAGGGATGAGCTGCCGCCCCCGCTCCTGTCGGAGGATATCTTGAAGATGGAGGATCTGAAACCGGGCATGGTGCTCAGCGGTACGGTACGAAATGTGGTGGATTTCGGCGCCTTTGTGGATATCGGTGTCCACCAGGATGGCCTGGTCCATATTTCCGAACTGAGCGACCGGTTCGTCCGGCACCCCATGGAAGTGGTCTCGGTGGGAGATATCGTCAGGGTCCGTGTCCTTGAGGTGGATTTGAAACGCAAACGGATTGCGCTGTCCATGAAGCATAGCGGGTAAAATATGAAGGCCGCCTTTTCAGGCGGCCTCTTCCGAACCGGCCGTATTACCCGCGGGCCTCTTTGCGGGTGTATACCTTGTACACGGCGTCCATTGCCAGGCAGGCAAGGAGCATGTATGCCGATACGCCCATCAGGACGCGTGATGCCCTGAACTCCGGCATGACCACGGCAAAGAGGCTGCAGAAGAGAATGCCATAGGCGCCGAAAGCCAGGGAGAACAGCGAATGGACGGTCGCACGGCCCTGTTCTTCGATCTCCTGCTGCAGCCAGTCTGCCACAATGACCTCGGCCGATGCCATCAGCAGGTAGAACAAGCCGTAAAGGGGCAGCAAAAGCCATGAGGGCCGAAGGCCAAAAATGCCCATGCAGATGCCCGATATGACAGAAAGCGTCCATATGACCCCGAAAATGTCGCCAAAGCGAAGCCTGCCTGCCAGACCCTTCACGCGCCAGGCGATCCGGCTGCCCAACGCACCCAGCAGCAAGCGGCAGCCTTCCCATATGCCTATCCAGGTAAGATCCAGACGAAAGCTTTCGGCGATCAGCGGATCGTACTCATCAATAATGTTGGCAATGCCCACGATGAGGATGCCGGCCAGGGCCACCAGCAGGATTTTGTGCTGGCCTGTAAGGAACAGGGCAGCCTCTTTCAGGGTTTTCATCCCCTGCCTCAAACCCTGTTTCTTTCCGGTTTGGCTGTGATAGTAGTTGACTTCTTTCAGGAAAAGAGATACCAGGAAGCCTCCCATAACGCTCAGGACAGACAGCAGGAGGACGTTGCCCATACCCAGCGCGGCGGACAGAAAGCCGCCGGTGAACATGGAAACAGCCATACTGATACCGGCGAAGAAATTCGCCCTGCCATAGATCCGATCAAACTCATCCTCCTTGCCGCACGCTTTCAGGGTATCGAACAAAAGGCCTTCGAAGGTTCCCGAGAAAAACGACTCGCTGACGCCCCACAGGATGAATCCCAGGGCGAAAAGGGCGAAGCCTTCTGAAAAATACCACAGCATAAAGCCCGAGGCATAGAGCAAAAAACCAAGGGCCAGCATATGCTTCCGGTTCCAGTTGTCGGCAAGGATCCCCGTGGGCACTTCCAGCAGAACGGCGGGAACAGCCCAAATGGCAAACAAAAGGGAAATCTGCCCCAGCGACAGACCCTTGGACTGGAACAGCAAAACATAAACCGGACAGATGGGTATCAGGTTTCTCAAAAAGTTCAGGATGTAAAAAAGCTTGATGTTTTTCATGCGGATCCTCCAATACTTGTGTTCTGATGAGTGACGGGCACAACGAGCGCAAGTATGGCGGACCTCGGGCAAGGACGTATTACTGGCCTGTATCCCAGAAATCCTGGAAAACGGGCATTCCTGAGAACCTCCTTTTCATTTGGTCACATAATACCATCATTATAGCCGACGGCACGGGAGAATGAAAAGCCTTTTCAGGGGATTTTTTCCGTACATCCGGCCGAGGACAGACACGCACAATCAGCCTTAAAGCGTGATGATATGCAATTTCGCGGCCTTCGGGAAAATGGTTTTGAATAGTATATTGGGACAGGCTGCGGGAATACTTATGTATTGAGTACGGAAATGTGGAAAGTTGCGTGTGGATTTGGATACAAAAGGCTATTTCAGGTCAGATGATAAATTTGCCGCTTTCAAGATTGCGCGGGCTGTGTCCGAGCTGATGCTCGCTGCCGGTCTGAAGAGCAAAACGGAACCCGGGCTCAAAAGGCCCGTGGTGGTGATGTGCATCGGCACTGACCGGTCCACCGGCGATTCTTTGGGGCCGCTTGTGGGCGATATGCTGAGCAAATGGAGACTGCCGGGGATACATGTTCTGGGTACCCTTGACGAGCCGGTCCATGCCAAAAACCTGGAAGAGGTGCTGGTGAGGACATCCTACCAGTATCCCTGCGCCTACATTGTGGCCATAGATGCGTCGCTGGGCATACTGGAGCATGTGGGCAGCATTTCCGTCGGGCGCGGTCCTCTCAAGCCGGGCGCAGGGCTGAAAAAGGACCTCCCGCCGGTGGGGGATATGCATATCACCGGCATCGTCAACACGGGCGGCTTCATGGATTTCCTCGTGCTTCAGAGCACCAGGCTGTCGGTGGTCATGCGCATGGCCGATATCATTGCCCGCGGTATGTATATGGCTTTCAACGAGTTTATCACTTTGCCCATCCGTGATAATTTGACTCTTTCGAAATTTAATTGATCCCATCGTTGGTTTTTATTTTCCCGAAGAGGGTATATATTCATTGTTCAGGCAATACCATAAAAGGGTATACCGCCATTGACGGAGCGTTATTGTCAAATTGCCGTTTCAGAAAGGAGTATGGGTATGGAAAAATGGGTTTGCACGATTTGCGGTTATGTTTATGATCCTGAAGTAGGTGATCCCGACAACGGGATAGCGCCCGGCACACCCTTTGAGGAGCTTCCCGACGACTGGGTATGCCCCGACTGCGGTGTAGGCAAGGACATGTTTGAGAAGGAATGAGAGATTATCCGGCGCAATAGCCGATATCGGCTTTTGGGCAATCAAGGATATTCCGGCGGCCCCGGTAGGGTGTTAGCATTGCTTCGGCACCTCTGCCGGGGTTTCGTTTTTATTTGACAGCGAACGACTATTCCGGACGGCCTTAAGCCCTGGGCAAAGGCCTCCGGCAGGCGGAGGACGGGTTCCGGAAACGTACAAGGGGAGCCAGGTTAGGATAAAAAAGGCTGAAAAATTTTTGATTTTCCGTATTGACAGGATGCCTAGGATTTTGTATACTGATAAAGCGCCGTCGGTGATACGAAAGTGTAACGGCGGAACCTTGAAAGATGGGAATATAGCTCAGCTGGGAGAGCACCTGCCTTACAAGCAGGGGGTCATAGGTTCGATCCCTATTGTTCCCACCACTATGGCCCGGTAGTTCAGATGGTTAGAACGCTAGCCTGTCACGCTAGAGGCCGAGGGTTCGAGTCCCTTCCGGGTCGCCACTTTATCCATAGAAGGCAGCGCTTTCTGTGGATGATTTGCCCAGATAGCTCAGTTGGTAGAGCAGAGGACTGAAAATCCTCGTGTCGCTGGTTCAATTCCGGCTCTGGGCACCAAGGATTTTTGTTGAAACAACAGAAATCCAAACCTGCGGGATTAACTCAGTGGTAGAGTGTCACCTTGCCAAGGTGAAAGTCGCGAGTTCGAATCTCGTATCCCGCTCCAATACCACAACAAAGAATATATAGAGATAATATATATTCTTTGTTGTCTTATTTGGCGCCATAGCCAAGTGGTAAGGCAGAGGTCTGCAAAACCTTTATTCCCCAGTTCGAATCTGGGTGGCGCCTCCAGAATAAAACCTGCAAAATCAATGCGATTTGTAGGTTTTTTTGCTTTTCAACGACATAGCGGCCTCTAAACCTGGATTCCCGGAAAATTAGAAAATTATACTATACGGGAAGTTCTGCAAGCCAGGGACAGTACCTGCATCCAGGCCACATGCAGTGAGAATCTCTCTTTGTTTTTGCAATGGCTGATAAAAGTTTTTTCCATCCCGTGCTTGGGCAAATTTCATTTTTCAGAGCTCTTTTATTAAGGTGAGAAAGATAGTCCATTTTCATGCAAATATGTTCTTAATCTGTTTTGCATACAGGAACGCAATCAAAGTAAAAAAAGCAACAAGCATTTTCCCTAATCTTGACGGTAAAGCCTTATTATATCCGGTTTTATACATTCCACGAGGAAATCACTTTGCATTGTAAGCACAATTCTAATTTTTTAATGTCTTCTTCTGGAATAGCTTATCGATATGGGGTAAAATGGAAGTAAAAAATTTTCCCGGAGAGAAAGGACTGTATAAAACTTTTTATGGATGCAGGAAGAAGAAAACTGGCAGTTGTTACAGCAGCTGCGGCAATACTTTTTGTCTTTGCAGCGTGGATGGCCTGGGGAAATACGTCAATTGAAGTTACCAGGGCGGATATTGTAAGTGACAGGCTTCCTAAGTCTTTTTCAGGCTTCAAAATTGCCCATGTATCCGACCTTCATAATGCTGAGTTCGGCAAAAGCAACTCAAGATTATTGGAGAAGATAGAGAAAGAAAAACCCGATGTCATTGTAATTACCGGTGATTTGGTGGACTCAAGGCGCACTGATATTGATATTGCTATCGGGTTTTCCGAAAAAGCGATGAAAATTGCCCAGGTTTATTATGTGACAGGAAATCATGAAGCCCGCATAGATGATTTTGAAAGGCTCGAATCGGGACTTGAGGATTTGGGTGTTGTTGTTTTACGCGATGAAGTAGACAGAATTGAAAAGGATAACGAAAAAATTCTGTTGATTGGGCTGGATGATCCAAAGTTTACATTAAAAAGCGACTGGTTCGGGGAAACACCGGCAATGGTGAATGCAAAACTTAAGAATCTGAAAGCCGGCAGCGGCGATTTTTCAATCCTGTTATCCCATAGACCCGAATTATTTGATACATATGCCGCAAATGGTATAGATCTGGTTCTAAGCGGCCATACCCATGGCGGGCAGGTAAGAATTCCTTTTATAGGAGCCGTTGTAGTACCCGATCAGGATATTTTCCCGAAATATGATGCAGGGCTGTTTCACAGCGGCAATACTTACATGATGGTGAGCAAAGGGCTGGGAAACAGCATTTTCCCTGTTCGTATAAACTGCAGGCCTGAACTTGTTATAGTGACACTGGAGAAAGCAGAAAGAAACTAAGTAAAATATTCAATTACCGCATCGGGGAAAAGGTTGCGGATCATGTTGCTCAGGGTTTCATTCAGCATATTTGCGTCTTCCTTCGTATAAACGTATTTGAATCTTCCGAATTTTCCCCATTTCAGATCCCTTTTTGCGTCATCCATATCCAGTTTTGTGTCAGGAAACCTTTCAAGTATCCTCTGCCTTGCCGGCTCGGTATAGCGGTGCTGAATAAGCTCGAATGTAAGGCTGTTCACCCTTTGGCTTTCAAGTTTGTCGTGCAGCTTTTGAAATAATGTCAGGTAATCCTGCTGCCAGTCCTCGTAAATCATTATTGGTGCTACGATAAAGCCTAAAGGGTAATCCGCCCGGGCAAGTTTTACTGCTGCGTCAAATCGTTCCTCCAATGTGCTGGTGCGGTGTTCAAACAGCTTTATTACATATTCGGTATTTATACTGACTCTGAAACGGGTATGGCCGCCATGGTTCCTGTCCTTGATTAAGTCCGCATTATCAAACTTCGTAACCACCCGAAGCCTTCCGTTTTGAAGCTTACTGAAAAATTCTATTGTATCACCGAGGCTTCCGGTGATATGCTCAACAGCCAAAGGATCACCGTTGCTGGCAGCCTCAAAGGTTACCGGTTTATCCGAACCATCGGGGATATAACTTTTTACGGTATCCCAAATTTCATTAAGGTTAACAAACACTTTAAGATATGGCTTATAGGATTGGTTTGTCTGCAGGTAGCAATACTCACAGCTTCCGGGGCAATTGCTTACAAGTTTGAACGAATAATCGGCAGACGGCCTGCAAATATCCAGTTTCTTTTCACGGTTCTGTGATACCGCGAGTATGGTTTTAGACCGGGCATACCGCTGCTTTTCTGTAAGGCCTGAGAGTTTACGGGTGAAGGAAGCAAGGGGAGCTTTCACGATTTCTACAGGCTGTGTCAGAAAAAACCTGTATATTTTTTCTCCCAGCGGATATTGTAATGAACCTGGTTCAAATACGACGACTTTAGGCATAAACAAATACATTGCAATCACCTTAGGATTTTATGCATTTTATTTTTTGCCCGGAGGTAAGATTCTATTCATATGATGCCGGTTAAGTTGCTGCTGAATGCTGAACAAATCCGGAAATTTGCATGGAGGATTGATAAAAGATGGCACAAATGGCTCTGAGCTGGGTACTGAGGGAAGGAAAGGTTACCTCGGCTATTATAGGTGCCAGATGCAAAGAACAGATAGCCGAAAATGTCAAGGCATTTGATAATTTGGATTTCACTAAGGAAGAGCTTAAGGAAATAGATGATATACTCATCCATGAAACTTCTGAGTAAACAATAAAAAGAGTATAGCCCGAAAAAAGGCTATACTCTTTTATGTTACAGTTTTCTTTTAATAAAATCCATAATTTCGTCAAGAAGCTCACAGCTCCAGAAAGAACCTTCGTGGGGAGCGTTTTCAACACGTATCAGCTCAGCGTCATACCCGTTGCCAATCAGGGCTTTATACATGTTCTCGCTTTCAAAATACGGAACTATCGTATCTGCATCGCCATGAACCAACAGGATGGGAGGATAGTTTTTATTCTTTTCCAGAATGAGCATTGGGCTGATTTCTTTAAGTATACCGGTATGTTCGGAAATATCTCCTCCGACAAGGCCGTTCACAAGCTCTGGTTCCAGATGATCCTTAAACATATCAAACAGAGCAACCAGGTTAGTTGGCCCGAAGCAGTCGATTGCAACAGTCACACTGTCTGAGAAATCCCTGTATTCGTCTGTTTTATATTTCGGGTCATCCCCTGTTAATGCTACAAGCAGAGACGTATTGCCACCCGATGACGTGCCCCAGAAGCACACGCGTTCTGGGTCGATATGGTATTCTTCGGCATTTTTTCTGAGAAAACGAATTGCTGTTTTTGCATCCTGTAAAAATGCCGGTGCGGGATGTCCTTCCAGATAGTTGCGGTGGGTTATCGTGGCAACAACATATCCCTTTCTCGCAATCGTAGCCAGTTGTGGCAACTGATAGTTGACATCAGGGAATGTCCATGCACTGCCCTGAAGGAACACTATAAGCGGCCATTTTTGCTTTGCTGAGCCATCCGAATCTTTTGACCACGGAACAATTATCTGCATTTTAAGCTCAACACCCGATGCGTTCGAAAAAACAACATTGGGTATAAGCTTTGCCATGCCGGTTAAATCCGGATTGTTCTTAAATACTTTTACCTCTTTTATCATATTAAGATTCCCCCAGACTGAATTAGTGAAAATAACAAACTCTGGTTATGCTTATATCAAAAATGCTCTGCTTACATTATATTACAGAAAAAATTTATAAACAACAAAATCACTGAGACTTGACGGCATATTTTCAAAAATGCAGAACTTCATTTGCCGGGCCTGAATTATCTTCCGGGCTTTAAATTTAGCAAATATTGAGCTATATTGTTAAGTAAGCAGGGTAATAGTAATAAGGGAGTGAAAATTTATGGATAGATTAAACCTGACAATGTTAACCGACTTCTATGAGTTAACAATGGCAAACGGTTACTTCAACAGCGGGCTTAAAGATAAAATAGTGTATTTTGACATGTTTTTCAGGAGGGTGCCCGACAACGGCGGGTACGCAATAATGGCAGGAGTCGAGCAGTTGATTGAATACCTGAATAATTTAAAGTTCAGTGATGAAGATATTAATTACCTGCGTAGCAAAAAAATATTCAGTGAAGAGTTCCTGGATTATCTGAGAAATTTCGAGTTTTCATGCGATGTCTGGGCCATTCCCGAAGGAACTCCGATATTTCCGAATGAACCGGTGGTTATAGTACGGGGGCCTGTTATTCAGGCTCAGTTTATTGAGACAATGGTTTTGCTGACGATAAACCATCAAAGCCTTATAGCCACGAAAGCCAATCGGATTGTCAGGGCAGCTCAGGGCCGCAGTGTGATGGAATTCGGATCAAGGCGGGCGCAGGGCTATGACGGAGCCATTTATGGTGCACGGGCGGCATATATAGGTGGGTGTGTGGGAACAGCATGTACTATTGCAGAGAGGGAGTTTGGAATACCCGCAATGGGTACAATGGCACACAGCTGGATTCAGATGTTCCCCAGCGAATTGGAAGCCTTCTGTACCTATGCAAGCATGTATCCTGAAAACTGTACCCTGCTTGTGGATACGTATGATGTCCTGAAATCGGGCGTACCAAACGCTATAAAAGCATTTAACAAGGTTCTGGTACCAAAAGGGTACAGGCCTAAAGCAATAAGGATTGACAGCGGAGATATCACTTATCTGTCAAAACAGGCCCGTAAAATGCTTGATGCGGCAGGCTTCCCTGACTGCCAGATTGTTGCATCCAATTCCCTGGATGAATTCAGAATCCACGATATCCTGGTCCAGGGTGCCAGGGTGGATTCTTTCGGGGTAGGGGAAAGACTTATTACATCAAGCTCCGAACCTGTTTTTGGCGGAGTATACAAACTGGTTGCCATAGAGGAAAACGGTGAAATAATACCCAAAATAAAAATCAGCGAAAACGTGGAGAAAATAACAAACCCCGGGTTCAAGCAGGTATGGAGGTTTTTTGACAGGGAAACCGGCAAAGCTGTTGCAGATTTGCTGACACTTCACGATGAAGTAATAGATGAAAATGAACCGTATGAATTATTCGATCCTGAGTATACCTGGAAGAGAAAGATTGTTACAAACTACAGGGTACAGAAACTCCATGTAAAGATTTTTGAAAAAGGCAAATGTGTATATAAGAGCCCTCCGCTGAAAGAAATCAGGTACTATTGCAAAGCCCAGACAGAAACATTGTGGGACGAAGTAACAAGGCTTGAAAACCCTCACAGGTACTACGTTGACCTGTCTAAACCATTATGGGATATAAAGGACAAATTATTAAAAGAATATGCGAATTATAAAAAAATTGTTAAATAGCCCTTGTATGCCGAAAATATGAGTGCTAACATATTATAATAATAAGTTTAAATAATTTATCAGCTTAATGACGCGGGTATGGTTTGCTCTACGTCTTTGCTGAAGGTTGGTGAAATAATGAAGTTCTTTAACTCAACGCAAAAGAACATGAACATTGCTCAAGTAGCAAATATGATTAAGAGTTTTATTGCGCAAAATCCCAACCAGAAGTATCGTCTCGCGGTGGGAACCGATTCCCAGGTCAGAGGAAATTATACCTGCTTTGCAACCGGTATTCACATTCACAGGGTAGGGCAGGGAGCATGGTGCTGTGTTTCAAAGAGAATAGAAAAAAGGAGATACAGCAATCTCAGAGAGAAAATATCCAAAGAAACTTCCATAACATATGAAATCCTGTCAGTACTTAATGAGCTGTTAATTGACACATTGTGCGAATACACTGATACCTATAAAAACTTTGACTGCAAGATAGAAGCTCATATAGACATTGGTACAAAGGGTGAAACCAGGAAACTGATAAGAGAGATGGTGGGGTATTTTGAAGGCATGGGCATAGACGCCAAAATTAAACCCGACTCTTTCGTGGCGAGCAGTTACGCCAACAGGTGCAGTAAAAGCTTTAAAACCAATCATAAGAAAGCAGTTTAAACATATTATTTATTAACAAATGGCATACCGACAGATAATTTTAAAATAAGCCCTGAGGGGCTTATTTTTTTATGAACCATAATCTGATGGGTTACATAATGTATAGTGTATAGAATTAAAAAGGAGGGAATGGCATGTATACAACGATGAATGTCATTAGTGCTTCAAAAGGAAATCAAACCCATGTCCATGAATTTTTAGGCAGCACAAAATTCGCCGAAAAGGGTAGAGAGAGACATAACCACCGCTTTGCAGGAGTTACCGGGGAAGCAATCCCAATAGGAAAAGGGAACCACATTCATGAATTCCGCACTAATACCGATTTTACCGGAAACCACTTTCATGTATTAAAAGGAAAAACCGGTCCGGAAATAGAGTTGCCCGATGGCCACCATATACATTATGTCGATACTGTTACAACCGTTAATGATGGCCACAAACACAAGGCTGAATTCGCGACATTAATAGTGCCAAGGGAATAAAAAATATTGAACCATAAATTTATTTCAGATTATAGAGCCATTAGGGCTTATTTTTTATTTCGCCCCGTCAGGAGATGCTTGTTCCATGATGGACCGTTTGCATGCGTCTGTATATGCTATTTTTAGAGTTTAATTATTGCCTGTAACGTTTACATTTCTGTAAATTCAGATTATAATGGCTATAGAATGCTTTAAGTCTAACAATTGTCTTTTATGCGTATATGTTTCAACGCTTTGTTAAGTGCCTGTCCGGTTTGATTTATTTTTAAGAGAGGCATATGAAGGGATATGTTCAACAAAAAAATACTGGTTATTGAAGATACCGAATTGACGCAGGTTATGATACGCGACATTCTGACCAGGGAAGGATATGAAGTCTATTCTGCTTATTCGGGTGAAGAAGGTCTTGATATGGTTCCGAAAATAAAACCCGATCTTATTATTCTTGACATAGTAATGCCAGGCATGAGCGGCTTTGATGTATGCCGTATTCTCCGTGCTGACGAGAGCAATAACCTGACCCCGATTATTATGATAACATCCCAGGTAAGTGAAGATGATAAACTGATTGGTCTTGAGCTGGGAGCGGATGATTATATTATTAAGCCCTTCAACAGCCGTGAGCTGGTAAGCAGGGTCAGGAATACACTTATAAGAATTGAACGGAACCGTTATGCAAATCCGTTGACAGGCTTAAGCGGAAATATCGAAATACAGTCTGAATTGAATTACCGGCTTGCAAACAAATATAAAATAGCAGTTATTTATTGTGATTTGGATAATTTTAAAGCCTTTAACGATGTTTACGGATTCGCGAAAGGGGATTCTGCCATAAAGCTTACAGCCGATATTATCCGTGATGCCGTGCAATATGAGGGTAACAGGGATGATTTTATCGGACATATTGGGGGAGATGATTTTGTAATAATAACGACATGGGATAAGTGTGAAAATATTTGTAAAATGATTATCGAAGATTTTGATAAAAAAATACTCTTTTTATATAATAAAGATGACAGGGAAAAGGGTTTTATAACTACAAAAAACCGACGGGGGCAGATTATTAACTTCCCGATAATGACTATTTCCCTTGCAGTTGTAACAAATGAGGACAGAAATTATGAAAATGCGCTTGAATTAGCCGAGGTTGCCGCAGAGGTCAAAAAAAATGTTAAAAACATGGAAGGAAGCAATTATTTAAAAGACAGGAGTGGGGATTAATTGGACAATAAACTTTGGTCGCAAATAAAGAGAGGACTGAAAATTACAGGGGATTATATTGTTGTACTTATTATCTTCGGAATTTTTTCTTCAATTATTTTTTCTTTATTTAAAGAGAACTTGGAGACAGGAATAACGATTTTTTCGGTTATTATTTTCCTCATCATGTTTGCAATGATGTATACAAATATGAGTGATATTGCTTTCAGGGAAAAACGCCCGCAGTACAACATAAATCCGCCGCCCTATAAAGGCTTTATATATGGAGTTATAGGAACATTACCCATATTGCTTGTACAGCTTATATATTATTTTGTGAATGTTCCGGATGAATTTCTGATACTGAAAAGGCGTGTTCTGCAGGCATTCACGGCTCCGCTGTACTGGATTGCGAGATTAATTTCCCATGATGAGTGGGCGTACCATGCGGTGCTTGCTGTTATTCCCGTCATTGCCGGTCTTGGATATATGGCCGGGTTTTATGGCTTTTACATAACAAAGAAACTGAAGATATTTGAAAAATTAAAAAAGAAACAGAATGTTAAAAAGGACGAAAAAGTAAAACACAAATAATATCTGTAAATAGTATATGGCCAACCCCTCCTTGAATATGTTATTACAGATGAAACTAAGGACGGGGTGTAACATGATCGTACTTGTTAAGAAAAGCAATTTAACACTCATAATACTTATTTTCCTGCTGTCAATTGCACTGTATTGTTTAAACCTCGGAGGAGACGTTGCAGCAACCCCGGCATCTTCAATCTCAAGCCTCGGAACGGTTGTGGTTGATGCAGGACACGGCGGTGAAGATCCAGGAAAAGTCAGTGCTTATTCCGGAGCAAAAGAAAAGGATATCAACCTGGCAATCGCGAAGTTTCTGGCTGAAGAACTGAAGACGGCTGGATACCAGGTGATAATGACAAGGGAAGAAGACAAACTGGTTTACAAGGAAGGCACAACCGACATTACAGAGAAGAGAAGGCAGGACTTGACAAGAAGAAAAGATATTATGGATAACGGCGGTGCGGATATAGTTGTAAGCATTCACCTAAATGATTTCAGCCAGAGTAAATACTACGGGGCACAGGTTTTCTATCCGCCCAATTCAGAGGAAAGCAAAAATCTTGCAGAATGTGTCCAGAAGGTTTTAAGAGAGGATGTAGATCCTACAAACAAGCGGGAAGCGCTGGTAAAAAGCACTCCCATTTTAATACTGCGCAACCTTAAAACACCCACGGTTGTAGTGGAATGCGGGTTTTTGTCCAATGAACAGGAAGAGGCAAAATTAAGAACCGAAAGTTATCAGAAAAAGCTGGCGAAAGCCATTAAGAAGGGGATAGACAATTATTTTTCAATGTCCCGGAATACAAATGATGCTAATCTAAAAAATACTGATGATACAAGCGGTACAGAAAGCTGATAAAAATCCGGTATATTGAGTTTAAAGGTTTCTGAGTCTGTACAGGGATGCCACCATTATGCGCATCCCTGTATTTTTATATTACTTTGCAAAATTGTGTTTTCCTATGGAAAGCATAATCGGTCTGGACCATATCCATTTGCTTGTTGCTGTACTGGGGTTGTAATAATAGATGCAGCCATAGGTCGGATCCCAGCCATTCATTGCATCGCGGGCAGCTTTGTAAGACTGGGCGGTGGGCTCAAGATTGATTTGCCCGTCTGAAACCGCATCAAAGGCACCGGGCTGATATATCACTCCGGCTATGGTATTCGGAAACCTGCTGTCTTTTACACGGTTTAATACCACTGCTGCAACCGCAACCTGCCCTATATAAGGTTCACCTCTTGCTTCGCCGTGTACAAGGTGGGCAAGCAGATCTATATCCCTGCTGCTGCCTGAGCTTTGGCTTGTTCCAGTCGGTAATCCCAGCGCCGACAGGGTTTCCGGACCTACAACCCCGTCAACCTTTAGTCCGTTTTTGTACTGGAAATATCTTACCGCTTTGTAAGTCTGATATCCAAAAATGCCGTCAATTTTACCGTCATAGTATCCCCATTGTTTTAGTTTCTTCTGTATATTGGTTACTTCGGTTCCCCTCGAACCATAATATGAAAGGACAGCATGGCTATAGCCGAAAAAATCCCTTGCCCCGTCGGTCAGAACGGGATATATGAGGCATATTGCAATAGTGATTGCAATAACGATCCGGAGTATTTTTTCCTTCTGCATATTCTCCCTCATTTCAGATTATAAGTGTATTAAACAGCAAGGTATTGTTTTATATGACTATTAAAATTTTGTGCATTGAAAGTAAGAAGTATTCTGAAACAGGATATGCAATGAATGGAAAAAATGAAAAAAGCAAATCCGCTTCTTTTAATGAATATCAATATAAGAAGCGGCAGCGGGAAAAAGATTATATATCTTCAATTAAACATCAGATAAACGGAAAAAGGTTTTTGTCAAGACCTGCAATGAAAATGAAAATCAAGAGAACCAGAAGGAAATTATCGCAATCGTCATCTGATGCAATCAGTATAATAAGTCCTAACAGCAAAATGTCATCGAGCTGTATTTTTTTAAGCAGGCTTTTTAAATCGGGAAACCCGCCATGGTGGTCAGAATATGAATGCGCCTGAGGGTACATATTATTATCTTTTTCAGTTGGTAAAGGAATGTTTAACAGTTCATTGCTCCCTGACATCACAATAACCTCCCGTTATTGTTCGTAACAGCTCTAAGGATGCTTGCTATTTTCAGGATGTTCAAGCATGTGGCGCAGCGTTCCCTTCTGGTGGGGTTCAAAAATGGCTGTATTGAGTTCAGCAGGTTAATTCTTGAATCTTCTATACTATTAACCTGGTTCAGCAAATTCTGAATGTTCCTAATCCAGTCAGTATCTCGAAGCGCTAATTGTCCTGTGTTTCCTGCATTCCCGTGGTCATGTATTTCGTAATCACCTGAATACAATTCGGCATCAGAATTCTGGGGGCTGCTCAGGGAACTGAACAGCTGGCGGATGCCTTCCTGGGCGTCGGGACTACTGAGCATATTGGAAATCTGACGGATTTTATCATCCATTCTCTGGTCCATGAATATTCAACCTCCTCAACAGAACCTGTTCAATGTTAAATCTTTGGCCTGTTCAGCGGAGAATATCGCGCAGCTTACGAATGACCTTTTCACCGTCACGCCCCAGAACCTGATGGATTTTCTGAATGTCTGCCTCAGTAATTCTGTTTCTATATTCACTGACATTAATCCCGAGTTCCCTTAAACGGTTTTTATCGTACTCGTCAAGCTTTTTCAAGGCTTCATCGATGTTTACATTCTGAAGCTTTCTTCTTAATTCCTGGGGGCTTTCATTACGCAGCATTTCGATCCCTTTTTCTATCTTTTTCCTGGTTACTTGGCCATGTAAATAATTTGAAAAATCACTCATTAAATCACCTCTGTCGAACGTTACAGTGTCATTTTATGCTAAATGGCTTGTTCTTGTGAATAATAAACTGTAAAATAACCAACAGAAGGAGCGGATGGAAAATGATATATGATGCTATTATTATAGGTAACGGCCCTGCCGGGATTTCGGCGGCATTGTATACGATACGCGCAAATCTGAAAACACTGGTTATAGGACTGGGAGACAGCGTTTTGAAGAAAGCCTCAAAGATTGAGAATTATTACGGTTTTTCAGAGCCTGTTTCAGGTGAAAAGCTGATAAATGAAGGTGAAAATCAACTGAAACGGCTGGGAGGCGTAATTCTCAAGGAAGAAGTTATCGGGATTGAAAAAGAAGATATCTTCCATGTCAAAACAGTAAATGATGCTTATACGGCGCGCACCGTACTGATTGCAACCGGCCAGAAACAAGCCGTTATAAAAATCCGGAATCTGAAAAAATTTGAAGGAAAGGGCATAAGTTATTGTACAACCTGCGACGGCTTTTTTTACCGCGGAAAAAAGGTGGGGGTCCTTGGATATAAAGATTTTGCCCTGCATGAAGCAAATGAACTTCTTCAGTTTACCAGTGACATAACGGTTTTTACAAACGGGGAAAGTACAAATTTTACCGAAGAATCGCTTATAGATAAGTTCAGAATAAATGAAAAGCCAATCGCAGCCTTTGAGGGAGAGGAATTCATTGAGAAAATAGTTTTTGAAGACGGTTCGGAATATCCTGTTGACGGTATTTTTATTGCTTACGGTACCGCATCAAGCATAAATTTCGCTTTGAAAATGGGGATATTAACGAACAACCAGGCAATTGCCGTAAACGAGAATATGGAGACAAATATTCCGGGGCTGTATGCTGCCGGGGACTGCACAGGAGTTTTCAAACAGATTGCCGTTGCCGTAGGCCAGGGAGCCATTGCAGGGAAAAACATGATTGAATATGTGCGTGCCCAATCCAAAATGGACGATTAAGCATGGCTTTATCCAGTTATTAAATGCAAACTGCATTTGTTTGATTTCTTAGTAACGATGCTGATTAAACCCGAAAAATTTGTCTGATATACAGTGTATATTTGTCCGGTGAAAGGCATAGGTATATTTTAGACAAATCCGAGAGGGGTTTTTGAAGCATGAAAAAAATAATCCTGATAGCCACTATTTTAATGGTTGCAATTTTGTTAATCAGTGGTTGTATGAGAACAACTGATAAAGCTTTAAAGCAGCTTGAAGAGGATGAGTTGCGTCCGGTAAGCAGTATAGTTTTAACCGAAGAAGATGCGCGGAAGCTAAATGAAAAGCTGCCGGTGACGCTTTACTTTTCCAATCAGGACGGGACTCGCCTCATAAATGAAATACACTATATTAATATGGATGAAGCCAAGCAGGGAACTGAACAATTAGCCTCGGTCCTGGTCAAGGAACTTATAAAGGGTCCTTCAACCAGCGAACTGAAACCGACAATACCAGACGGTGCATCGCTGAGATCGCCGGTTAAAATTGAAGGACGTACTGCCATTGTTGATATGACAAAAGAATTTGTGGATAATCATCCGGGCGGTAAAGAGGCAGAAGAGATGACAATTTTCTCTATTGTAAATACACTGACGGAGCTTAAGGATATTGAAACGGTAAAATTCCTTATAAATGGGAAGGAACAGAAAGAATTCAAGGGTAATTTCCGCTTTGATAACACATTTCCCAGAAATGAAGCTTTGATAGACAGAAAGCAAAGCTTTTCGGTGCTGCCTGAAGATGATGGGTTAATACAGGGCGATGATGCTGAAGAAGCCAGCACTGATGAAATAAATGATGAAGATATACTCGAAGATTGACGGCTCAGTGTTTCCAAAACCGGCTGAAGGAAGGTTAATACTCAGAATTTGAAAATTTGCCCGTCTTGTAAAAGGCGGGTAGTTTCATGTATAATCAAAGAAGCTTTTAGCCTATAGCGAAAAAGTAGATGAGAATGGATTTCACACGGCAAAGGGTGATATTAATGAAAGAAAAAACAAGGGTTATCGTTCTTTTTGGAGGCCAATCGTCAGAACATGAAGTGTCAAGAACTTCTGCCCAGTCTGTTTTGGAAAATCTCGATACCGAAAAATATGATATATTGCCTGTAGGAATTACAAAAAAAGGAGAATGGCTCCCTTACAGGGGTGAATATAAATATATTGCCGGCGGGGAATGGGAAAATATAGCACGGCTTGATTTTCAGCAACACAGGGAATACAACGCGGATACATTTCCTGGTATAAAGGATTTCCTTATAGAAATATGCGGAGAACCAATAGATATTGTTTTCCCGGTATTGCACGGAGCAAACGGTGAGGACGGCTCTATCCAGGGATTATTGGAATTGGCCGGTATTCCCTATGTTGGCTGCAATATATTGTCATCTGCAGTCGGAATGGATAAGGCAGTAAGCAAAATCCTGTTTGAGCATGCAGGATTGAACCAGGCGAAATATATTGTGGTTAACAGATCGGATATATACAATAACATATCCGGAATTCAGCAAACCGTTGAGTCCAATATAGGGTATCCGTGTTTTGTAAAGCCTGCAAATTCAGGTTCTTCTGTGGGCATTACAAAGGTTAAGGAGCCGGATGATCTTCTTAAGGCACTTGAAGTTGCAGCGAATTACGATCGGAAAATCCTGGTGGAGGAATTTATTGACGGAAGAGAAGTGGAATGTGCTGTTTTAGGATTTGATTCCCCGATTGCATCAACTGTGGGCGAAATCATTCCGTGTAATGAGTTTTACGATTATGAAGCCAAATATATAAATCCCGATTCAAAAATCTGCATACCCGCGGATTTGGATGAGGATATCATGGAAAACATCCGGGCCGATGCAATAACCGCATTTAAAGCATTGGACTGTGCCATATTGGCAAGAGTGGATTTCTTTGTGGAAAAGGGAACAAATAAAGTATTTATTAACGAAATAAACACCATGCCGGGATTTACCAGTATAAGCATGTACCCGAAATTATGGGATGCGAGCGGAATTAGTTACAAGGAACTGTTGGGGAAGATTATTGAGTTGTCGTTTATACGTTACAGGGAGAACCGTAGATCGTTTGAAAGGGGATTATAATGGATAACAGGCCTATAGGAGTTTTCGATTCGGGTTTGGGCGGATTGACAGTAGTTAAGGAGATTATTAAGCAGCTTCCCAACGAAAGCATTATTTATTTCGGGGATGACGGCAGGGCACCTTATGGGACAAAATCAAAAGAAACGGTTATAAAATATACCAAGCAGGATGCAGCATTTCTTTTGTCAATGGATGTAAAACTTGTGGTCGTTGCGTGTAATACCATAAGCGCTTTTGCACTGCCTGAATTAAAGGCCAGTATTAATGTGCCCGTTCTTGAAGTCATCGGGCCCGGCGCAAGAAGCGCATTAAAGAAAACAAAACGAGGCAGAATAGGGGTAATAGCAACACCTGCAACAATACGCAGCGGTGTTTATCCCAAAGCAATAAACAGTATAAACCCTGATGTAAAGATATTTTCACAGGAATGTCCTCTTTTTGTTCCTCTTGTTGAAGAGGGATGGTGGGATAATGAAATTACCAGGATGGTTGCCGAAGAATACCTGAAAGAATTGAAAAAGGCACAGATAGATACCCTGGTATTAGGTTGTACCCATTACCCGGTGATATCAAATGTAATACGTGACGTCATGGGTGATGGGGTTGTTCTTGTAAGCTCGGCTGAGGAATTATCAGTTACCCTTAAGGAGCTTTTATTAAAAGAAGGGCTTGAGAGCCGGAATGAATCGCCCGTATACAGGTATTATACAAGCGATAGTGTGGAAAAGTTTAAAAAACTGGGGAAAATGATACTTGGAAAGGAAATATCAAATATTGAACGTATAGAAATGGAAAATTAGTAATAAAAGCTTGTAAAAATTATGATAAATATGATATAGAATTAATATATTTAAAGATATTTGGGACAACATCATTTAATTATGTTGAAAGAGGGAACTGTCTTGAAAAAAGATGTGATGATAACAGTAAACAGCAGACAGGAGCATCCCGATAAGGATGCCGATGTTTTCAACTTTATTACCGAGGGTACCTACTATAAGGAAGACGGAAATTACTATATAACCTATAATGAAAGTGATATTACCGGTATGGATGGAACAACCACAACTTTGAAAGTGGAACCCGATTCGGTTACGCTGATCCGGCTTGGAAACGTAAGCAGCCTTATGGTTTTTCAGAAAGGGCGGAAGCATACGTCTGAATACAATACCGAATTTGGCACTTTTGAAGTTGGCGTTACGGCACAGAAAGTGTCGGTAAACATGGATGATTTTGGCGGAAACATTGATGTTGAATATATTATTGAGGTAAATAACCAGCTAACCAGTTTTACCACTCTTAATGTGAAAGTTCAGTAATAAACAAAGGATGGATGGTTTTCATGAACAGTATTTATGAAAAAATTACAGAGCAGATTGAAACAGCCGTTAAAAATGCCGTAAACCAGGCAGTAGCCGCAGGAGAACTGACCGATATTGAAATCCCGAAAATAACACTTGAAAAACCACGGGAGGAATCTTTCGGGGATTTATCCACAAACCTGGCTATGCAAATGGCGAAGCTTGCAAAAATGGCGCCAAGGAACTTAGCCCAGATAATTGCCAAAAATATTAATAAAGAGGGAACCTTCATCAGTAAAGTCGATGTTGCAGGCCCGGGCTTTATCAATTTCTATCTTAATAATGACTGGCTGTATCAGACACTGAGGCTTATAGACGAGAGACAGGAGCACTATGGCGAAGTAAGTATCGGCAATGGCGAAAAGGTTATGGTGGAATTTGTAAGCGCCAATCCAACAGGGCCTTTGCACATGGGCAACGCTCGCGGCGGCGCTCTTGGAGACTGCATAGCAAGCGTACTTGAAAAGGCGGGATATAACGTCACAAGGGAGTATTATGTGAATGATGCGGGAAACCAAATCGAAAAGTTTGGAATATCCCTTGAGGCAAGGTACCTGCAGCAATTGCAGGGGGAGGACAGTGTACCGTTCCCGGAGGATGGATACCATGGAGAGGATATAATAGATCATGCCAGGGATTATATCAGGGAATATGGGGCAAATCTTCTTGATAAAAGCCCTGAAGAAAGAAGAAGGGCCCTTGTAGATTTTGCACTGCCGAGGAATCTTAAAAGAATACATGATGGACTTACCAGGTACAGGATTAATTATGATGTCTGGTTCAGGGAAAGTTCACTTTATGAAAGTGAAATTGAAGAGACAATGAATATTTTGAAAGAGCGCGGTTATATCATAGAGAAAGACGGCGCCCTGTGGCTTAGCGGTGAAAAAACAGGCCTTGAAAAGGATGAAGTGCTGATAAGGCAAAATGGTTTCCCAACATATATGACGGCAGATATTGCATACCATCGCAACAAGTTTATTAAAAGAGGCTTTGACAGGGTAATAAACCTGTGGGGTGCCGATCACCACGGCCATGTGGCGAGAATGAAGGCAGCGATGGAAGCCATAGGCGTATCGAAGGACAAGCTTCAGATTGTTTTATTCCAGCTCGTAAACCTGTATAAAGACGGTCAGGTTGTAAGAATGTCAAAAAGGACGGGGCGTTCTATAACACTGGATGATCTGCTGGATGAAGTGGGCGTGGATGCTGCAAGGTTCTTCTTTAACATGAAAACCTCAGGAAGCCATCTGGACTTTGATATGAATTTGGCCGTTGAGCAGTCGAACAACAATCCCGTTTACTATGTACAATATGCCCATGCACGTATTTGCAGCATATTGAGGAAATTGGAGGAAGAAAACATTCAAAGGCTTCCTTCTGAAAAGGTTAACCTCAGCTTGCTGACAAAACCGGAGGAATTGGCTTTGATTAAAAAACTTGCCGAATATCCTGAAGAAATAAAACTGGCTGCACAAACGCTGGAGCCAAGCCGGTTGACTCACTATGTAATGGATGTGGCTTCAGGTTTCCATAGCTTTTACAATGCATGCAGGGTTAAAGGTGAACAGGAAGATATACTGCAGGCAAGACTGTTCCTTATCCACTGCACTAAAATTGTGATAAAAAATGTTCTGGATTTGATTCGTATAGATGCTCCAGAAAAAATGTAGGCAATTTACGTTTTTTTGCTTCAGAAAGCGAAAAAAACACCGGAAAGGAGAAGAAATATGGGTTTATACCAGGAATGGACGAAAAAAATAGAAGAAAACCAAAGCACGGGTACATACCGGGAATTCTTTGAGTCGTACCTTAGCATGGAGAAAAAAGCTTATGAAGAGATTCTTGAAAAGGAACAAAATACTTTTACAGGCACTGTAAAGGAATTGGCCGATAAGTTTTCAATGGATCTTGTAACCTTTACGGGATTCCTTGACGGAATCAACACAAGCCTGACTGAGGAACTGAAACTTGATGAACTGAATGAGGATTCATCAATTACTCTGAATATCGACTTTGAGAAGCTTTATTACAACATGCTGAAAGCAAAGGCAGAGTGGTTGTATACTCTTCCTCAGTGGGACAAACTGCTTTCCGAGGAAAAAAGGAAGGAAATCCGTTTGAAGCTTCATGCAGACAGCCGGATTACCGTTGAAAAAATCGGCCGGAATGATCCCTGTCCTTGCGGGAGCGGTAAAAAATATAAAAAATGTTGCGGCAAGTAAATAATATGCTCCCTTCCGGGCAGAGCCGGAAAAAATTCCATTGCCTGAAGGGAGCTTCCTTTTATCAGGAATAAATCCTGATATACTCACTCAAATCCAATTATAGAGTCCAAGGCAAATCACTGATTTTTCTGAATGGTTCTTCTGAAAAACATCTTGTCAATATTCTGCAAAAAATCATAAATAAGTCCGGGCAAAATAATTGTAACTGTGGTATAAATACGGTACAACCTCAGGTAAGTTGTGCATGGCTGCCGGATTTCAAGTATCAGAAATGAACAGGATTATTATCAAATTCGGGTGACATGTCCCCTAAGGCATGAAAAAACGTTACAGGCTTTAGGGGATTTTTATTTTTTACATTCCGGGGAAAGCGTTCCAGGTGCAATGGCGCCGTGAAATAACCCAAAGGGTAACTAATGCTTTTTACGGCTTAATGTAATGCCGGGGAGGAAATTTGCTTGAATTAGATAACTGTAAGTTGTATAATGTTGCAGATATTGGTAAGAAAGGAGCATGCTTATGCTTCAGGTAAATGGATTAACGAAAAGATATAATAACGTTCTTGCTGTCAATAACATTAGCTTTGAAGTGGAAAACGGGGAAATTGCTGTACTGCTGGGACCCAACGGGGCAGGAAAAAGCACGACAATAAAGTCAATAGCCGGCCTTTTGCGGTTTGAAGGCGAGATCAGGATAGACGGTTTCCCGAACAAAAGCATTGAAGCAAAAAAAGTATTTGGTTATGTACCCGAAAGTGCAGCAGTTTACGAATATTTGACGGTTTATGAACATATTGAATTCATAGCCAGGGCATACCGCCTGGATGACGGCTGGAAAGCAAGAGCCGAAACCCTTCTTTCGCGTTTTGATTTGCTCGATAAAGTCAATAAGCTGGGGAAAGAGCTTTCAAAAGGCATGCAGCAGAAACTCAGCATATGCTGCGCTTTAATTATAAATCCTAAAATGATAATGTTTGATGAACCTATGGTGGGTCTTGATCCTAAGGCCATAAAAGAGCTTAAAAGTATTTTTGCTGAGCTTAAAAACAATGGATGCGCCGTATTAATAAGCACACATATCATAGACAGCATTGAAGATGTCTGGGATAAGGTGCTGATAATGAACAGGGGCAGTGTTATCCTGTCAAGAACGCGAACGGAACTGGAAGAACAGGCTGAAACGCTTGAAGATGTCTTTTTCAGATATACGGAAGGAGCATCAGGCCTATGAGCTCATTATTCTATATATTGAGGAAACAGCTTAAAAATATAATTCGCGGGTTGGCGCACAAACCTCTTGCACTTATCGGATATATTTTTATTGGAATAATGCTGGTTGGTTTTGTTATAGTTACATTGATTATGCCTTCGGGCTCAATACGGAATATTGGCAGTGAAGTGTTCAGTGCAGGAATTACAGGATTTATTCTTATAGCCATGTACTTAGGGCTAAGGCAGGGGATAGAAAGAGGAAACACCTATTTCCGTTTTGCCGATGTAAACCTTGTTTTCACCGCACCGTTAAAACCGAGCAGGGTTCTTTTATTTGGCTTTATCAAGCGTATAGGTACGTCTTTGTTTATTGCCATGTTCACTTTTTTTCAGGTACCGAATATAAAAAACAATTTTGCATTGGCCGATCACGGTATTCTTGCAATTCTTCTGGCGGTGCTTTTTTACTCTGTAATATTTCCCATTCTTGGAATGATAATTTACACGTTTTCATCCCACAGCAGTGAAAGGCGTGCTTTGGCAAGACGTGTGCTTGACATCGCTGCTGTACTGTTTGTTCTGTTCTTTTTTATAACATTGATTGAGAAACGTTCATTCAGCGAAGCTTTAGTGGCATACCTTAATTTTAAAATTTTCTCATACATTCCTGTTGCCGGGCAGATTTCCACCATTGCATCTGCAGCAGTTTATGGCATTGATTATAGATTTTACATCAGTATTGTTATTCTAATAGCATTAATTGGTTTGTCCCTGGCGGTATTATACAATATTAACCTGGATTATTATGAAGATGTGCTTAATGCCACCGAAGAGTTTGAATCAAAATTAAAGGCAAAAAGGGAAGGGCGGGACATAAGCCTGGAAAAAAGAAAAATACGGAAGGTAAAAGGTGGCTTTACTTCATATGGCGCAAGGGCAATTTTTGAAAAGCATATGCTGGAATACAGAAAGATCAGCTTTTTCCTTTTCTTTGACAAGGCAACTTTATTTATAATCCTTTTTGGCATAGGTTTTAAATATATCATGCCTGACGGAATTTCAAGCATATTTTTCACCTTGTTTTTCAGCGCATATACACTTTTTTTCTTTGTTGTTCAGGGCAAATGGCCAATGGAACTTGAAAAGCCGTATATATTCCTTATTCCTGAATCAAACTGGATGAAGCTTTTATATACCACCCTTACCGAGAATTTAAAAAATTTGTTCGACGGTACGCTGTTGTTTATTGTTTCTTATTTCATATATGACACCAGTATTCCGGTTATATTGCTGTGTATATTAAGCTATACGCTGTATGGTGCCGTTTATATTTACGGAGATATTATATCCCGCCGGCTTTTTGGCAGTGTACACAGCAGGGTTATGATGGTTTTCATAAAATTGTTTACCTCGTTTTTCGTAGTCCTTCCGGGAATTATCATAATGCTGATTATACAAAGCACTGTTGGCAATGAGCTATATTCTGTTCTTTCAATTACAATGTGGAATTTCCTCATAGTTATATGTTTATTTCTTGCGTCAATGGGAATATTCAACAATATAGAATCAAATTAAGTTTAAAAATATATGAAAAAAGCAATAATGATGGAACATACACCCTGTCCAAACAGATAAAAATGAGTTAAAATAATAATATATATAGATTTTTTTTAATGGAGGAGGGTAATCAATGCAATTAAAAGAAAATGCCGTTTATTCTTTGGTGGTTCCATCAAGTATGGGTGTCAGGATCACACCTGTTAACTCCCAACCGGTTCACTGCAGTAACATGTATTTTATGCAAGCCACCAGCGCAGAAACCAATGTAGCCAGTATATCATCCTATCTGGGGCTTAGAGTAAAGGTGCTGACTACATTTGTCAAGGACAGCCCTATCGCCAGGTTTATTAAAGATGATCTGGCAAGCAGGCATATTGAATATGAGGGCAAGGAAGTTCCTCAGGGTGGACCCTGGGGGTACCGCCACCAGTTTAACATTGCCGATACCGGTTTTGGAGCCAGGGGACCAAGAGTACACAACGATCGTGCCGGTGAAGTGGGAAGAACTTTAAATGTTAAAGATTTTGATCTTGAAAAGCTGTTTGGCCAGGATGGAGTAAAAATCCTGCATATGTCAGGTTTAATTGCTGCTTTGTCTCCCGAAACAAGCACTTTCTGCCTCGAATTAGCAAGGGCTGCCAAAAAATATGGAACGAAAACATCTTTTGACCTGAATTACCGCGCTTCCTTCTGGAAAGGACGTGAAAAAGAACTAAGAGACATATTCACCGAAATAGCAAGCATTTCAGATATTCTTATAGGTAACGAAGAAGACTTTCAACTTTGTCTTGGCATAGAAGGTCCCGAAGCCGGTGGTAAGGCTTTGTCAGGAAAGATTGACAGTTTCAAGGAAATGATTACCCGAGTTAAAGCGCAATTCCCGAATGTTCAGGTTTTTGCCACAACACTGCGTGAAGTTAAAAGTGCAAACCAGCACTTATGGGGCGCCATTATGCTGGAAGGCGAAAACTGGTATGTAGTAGAGCCTCGCGAAATCCACGTGCTTGATCGTATAGGCGGCGGAGATGGTTTTGTAGGAGGTCTGCTCTACGGGATTCTCAAAGGCTGGGAACCTGAAAAATGGATACAGTTCGGATGGGCAACCGGGGCCATGGCAACAACATTCCTTACAGACTATGCACAGCCTGCAGATGAAGAACAGGTATGGAGTATTTGGGAAGGAAATGCACGTGTAAAAAGATAATTTTAGGATAACATATTAACGTAGGAGGGATATTCTCATGAGCAAAGCGGATATAGGCTTAATAGGCCTCGCAGTTATGGGCGAAAATCTTGTTATGAATATGGAGAGTAAGGGCTTTACGGTTGCAGTGTTTAATCGTTCTACTGAAAAAGTAAGCGCTTTCATTGAAGGGCGTGCTAAGGGGAAGAACATTATTGGCACCTATTCGATAGAGGAACTGGTAAACTCCTTAAAGAAACCGAGAAAAATCATGTTAATGGTCAAGGCCGGAAAACCGGTGGATGATTTCATAGATTTGCTGATTCCTCACCTTGACAAGGGTGATATTATCATAGACGGTGGCAACTCTCATTTTCCGGACACAATCCGCCGTACAAAATACCTGGAAGAAAAAGGGCTGTTGTTTATCGGTACAGGTGTATCGGGCGGTGAAGAGGGAGCTTTGAAAGGCCCCAGCCTTATGCCCGGCGGCTCTCCGGAAGCATGGCCCCATGTCAAGGAAATATTCCAGGCGATCGCGGCAAAAGTTGAAGACGGATCCCCATGCTGTGACTGGGTTGGAGAAAACGGCGCAGGCCACTTTGTAAAAATGGTTCATAATGGTATTGAATACGGTGATATGCAGCTGATCTGTGAAGCATATCATCTGATGAAGGATTTGCTTGGCATGTCCGCCGATGAAATGCATGAAGTGTTCAAGGAGTGGAACGAAGGCGAGTTAAACAGCTATCTTATTGAAATTACCCGTGATATTCTTGCATATAAGGATGAAGACGGGCAGCCTTTGGTAGATAAAATCCTTGACACCGCAGGGCAGAAAGGTACAGGTAAATGGACTGCAATTGCCGCTCTTGATGAAGGCATACCATTGACACTCATCGGAGAAGCAGTTTTCTCACGTTGCCTGTCAGCAATGAAGGATGAAAGGGTAGAGGCATCGAAGGTTCTTTCGGGTCCCGTTCCGAAGTATACAGGAGATAAGAAACAACTGGTAGAGGATATCCGTAATGCTCTGTACGCCTCAAAAATAGTATCCTACGCTCAGGGTTATACTTTAATGCGCGCAGCTGCAAAAACATACGGATGGAATCTGAACTATGGCGGTATTGCCCTGATGTGGCGTGGCGGATGCATTATCCGTTCCAGGTTCCTCGGCAAGATTAAAGAAGCTTTTGACAGGAATCCCGAGCTCACAAACCTGTTATTGGATCCGTTCTTTAAGGAAAGAGTGGAAAAAGCTCAGGATAGCTGGAGAAGGGTTACATCAATTGCATTAACCAATGGTATACCTGTTCCGGCATTTACGTCAGCATTGTGTTATTATGACGGATACAGGAGCGAAAGACTGCCGGCTAACCTGCTGCAGGCACAGCGGGATTATTTCGGTGCCCATACCTATGAAAGGGTTGACAAAGAAAGAGGAGTATTCTTCCATACCAACTGGACCGGTGAAGGTGGAAGCACCTCTGCTTCAACATATAATGTATAAAGTCCGGTGAATGGAGTAAAAAATTAAAATATCGCTGATTCGCAATAACCTTAATGTGTACTTTAAAAACTTAATGGCTGAATTCAAAGCATCCCCTTTCCGGCATTTGTGTTTTCGGAGCCTGTAAATTCTTTAAGTGCAAAGGCTATTGTGCGATGCCTGAAACAGAAGCTTCACTTGCAAGAGCTGTGTAGTCCGGCCTTAAGCAGGCAGGACTTGCAATAGGAAGTATATATACCCGTTCCGATGTAAGTTTCCTTGCATTGCACAATAGCCATACCGGTACGGCAGCAAAACAGGTATGGGCAATGTTGCATACGGGGGATGCTGCGGGTTTATCAGTCTTGTTAAATTTCGGTATATCGGTGAAATTTTGCGAATTAGCCAATAAGCCAATAAGGATGGTTAGTATGAAAGATATAATAAAAACTGCAAATTCAAATAATGGTGTAACAAATGAAGAACTTCAGTCTATCCTTGATGATGTGTTAAACGAAGCCGGTAAAAAGCCTTTGAAGAAGATTTTGCTGCTTCCTCCTGATTTTACACGCATGCATTCAGGGGCGGGAAAAATAACTGCAATGATTTATTCAAAGCTTAAGGATACGGTACAGGTGGACATCATGCCGGCATTGGGTACTCATGATCCCATGTCAAGAGAACAGATCGATGCTTTCTTTGAAGGAGTGGTGCCCTTTGACAAGGTTATTACACATAACTGGAGGGAAGATGTAGTCCGAATCGGCGAGGTACCTGCAAGTTTTGTGTCAGAAGTATCCGAAGGCCTTATAAACAATCCTGTCCCGATTGAAATAAACAAGCGCCTATTGGATCCTTCATATGACCTGATCCTGTCAATTGGCCAGGTTGTTCCTCACGAAGTTGTCGGGATGGCAAATTATACAAAGAATTTACTGGTAGGATGCGGCGGTAAGGATACGATAAACCACAGCCATATACTGGGAGCTGTTTTCGGGATGGAACGTATTATGGGCAAGGATCATTCTCCTGTCAGAAAAGTTTTTGACTATGCCCAGGAGCATTTTTTGAATAATCTTCCATTAGTTTATATATTAACCGTAACCACAGCTTCCCATGACGTGGTAAAAATTGAAGGCGTTTTTGCAGGCAACAGCAGAAAGGTTTTTGAAGCGGCTGTTGAACTTAGCCGTGAAAAGAATTTAATATGGCTTGACAAGCCCATTCAGAAGGCAGTAGTATACCTTGATCCAAGGGAATTTAAGAGCACGTGGCTTGGAAATAAGGCCATATACCGCACCCGTATGGCAATGGCTGACGGCGGCGAACTTATCATTCTGGCGCCGGGTGTAAAAAAATTCGGAGAAGATGAGAATATTGACAAATTGATCAGAAAGTACGGATATAAGGGCAGGGAAAACACCCTGAAAAAATACAATGAAAATGCCGACCTCCAGGAAAACCCGTCAGC
>ENA-OWPA01000767-OWPA01000767.1-bioreactor-metagenome-genome-assembly--contig:-NODE-767-length-33255-cov-3.844988_pt1 | contig 33255 bp, 41 predicted proteins | sample MGYA00238139_ERZ651803 | MGnify/ENA primary metagenome ERZ651803 (study PRJEB26909, sample SAMN07631231) | bioreactor metagenome | isolation source: Switchgrass digestor | place: USA: Dartmouth... | reverse complement strand
ACAAAACCCTGGCTGGCATCCACAAAAAGAATTTTACCCTTTCGATCCTGCGGTTTATTCTTGTTCATAATCAGCAGTGCCGCTGGAATGCCAGTTCCATAGAAAATATTGCCAGGCAGTCCGATGACCGCTTCAATCAAATCATCCTTTATAAAACCTTCACGGATTTTTCTTTCGGCTCCTCCACGAAATAATACGCCATGGGGAACTACTGTACCCATCTTACCTTTGGCATTCAAACTGGCCACCATGTGAGACACAAATGCCAGATCTCCGTAGCTCTGTGGCGGTACACCATAGACAAAACGATGGTATGGATCTGCCATGGCTTCTTCATAACCCCAGTTTTTGAGAGAGAACGGAGGATTTGCCAATACCTTGTCAAAGGTCTTCAGTACACCGCCTTCCAGATGCATCGGGTTGCGGATGGTATCACCCTTGCGGATATCAGCCCCTTTCGCATTATGGAAGATCATATTCATCTTACAAATCGCCCAGGTTGACAAATTGATTTCCTGACCAAACAAAGACAGATTCCGAGGATTGCCGCCATGGTCACGAACATACTCGATACTCTTGATAAGCATACCACCGCTGCCAACAGTCGGATCGTAAATGCGGTCTCCTTCCTGGGGCTTCAAGATGTTTACAAGCACCTGAACCACTTCGGCTGGCGTATAGAATTCGCCGCCCTTGGCTCCGCCTTCATCTGCAAACTCTTTAATGAGATATTGGTAAGCATCTCCCAACATGTCGGAACTTTCCAAATTATCAGCATCCAGCTGCATGGTATCAAAGAGCAACAATAACTGTGACAGCTTTTTATCACTAACACGTTCTTTGTCGTTAAAATTTGCAGTAGTCAGGACACCAATCAGTTCAACGTTCTTTGGCTCGTCTTCAATGGCCTTGAACGCTTTATCCAGTTCGGGCCCGATATTCAGATTGAGATTTTTAAGTTTGGCCCAGCGAGCCCGTTCAGGAACAAAAAAAGACTCATAAATCTGCGGATCTTCTAGCAGCTCTTCCACTTCATCAACCGGCATACCTTGTTTCAGAAATTCCTGTCTCTTTTTTTCTCTTTCCGCAAAGAACTCATCGTTCATGCGTTTAAGAAATAAAAGATCAAATATATAGTCTTTATACTGGGCAGCGTTTAACTCTCCACGAAGGATGTCTGCAGCTTTCCAGAGCTTTGATTCCAATTCTTGCAATGTTAATTTAGACATTATTGCTTACTCCTTATATATGTATAAATTCAATAATAGTCAATTGTTATTTTAGCACATTTCAACTAGCTTCTAAAGATAACAGCTAAAGTTGTTAACATGATAGAAATTTAGAAAGTGGACGAAGCAATGTAGGGGGAGCTAATCCCTTTACTTTTTCAAATACAAAAAAACTGCACCTGATTTTATCAAAAATCCAGGGCAGTTTTTCTTTTTGAAATGCTGAAAATCTAATACAATCAGGCTTTTCAGACAAATTTGCCTAAAGAGTACAAGATTGATGCAATTTTATAATGCACCAAAACTTTGGCCTATGGTGGGGGTGCAACACCTTCCGGGAAGGTACATGGCTATCGTAACCATGTGTGGTAAACTCTTATAACAAGCTGCTTTGCAATCGTCGATCAGTCTGCCGAATTCAGCGTTCACTCACTATATTTTATTATACTCATTTTCGCTTTCCCATGTATATGAAATCCAATTGAATAATATCCTCTCCCGTAAGGTAATGCTTTTCAAGAACATTTCCTTCGGGAAACGGAACATATCCGCATTTGTGCAACATTTTTTGACTTCCAATATTGTCAGCATACGCACCGGCATGAAGCTCATCGATTTTCAGTACTTCAATGGCATACTTCGTTGCAAGCGCAAATGCCGATGTCCCATATCCCTTTCGGCGAAAAGGCTTAAAAATCCATATCGCAAGATCCGGCACTGATTCCGGTGGAGATATTCCTACAGAACCGATTATCTCATTAGTTTCTATTAGCTGAATCATTGCGAAAAAACGCTGCTTTGTTTCACTTGCAGAAAACTCCTCGAACGATTCTTCTAGAATGAAATTATAACCTTTCTGGGTTTCGGCATCTTGCCAGTTTTCATATAAAACTCTATCATCGCACTTTTTGTATTCGACTAATCTCAAAATATCATTAGATGTATATATTTTTCTACTCATTATCACTTTCCCTCACTTCTCAGTCACTATTAAATGCTTCATATCTATTTCGTATAAACATAAAAGTTGCTTAGCAGAATTATAGCAAATTATTCCAATGACTTAAAGCCCTTTAGGAAAAGCGGCTAAAGCATTATTAGGTCCTATCGGTAACGCAATGGAAGAGCTGTTAATCTGGAAGATGTGGTACACACATTAGACAGCTTGCTAAATTAACTGAATACACGCAAAGCAGCAACAAAATAAAGATTCTAATTAAGGCTATACCTTTTAATGATTCTTATTGGTGCGATTTAGTGGAGGTGCATTTTTATCAACCAGACAACCTCTCAGTTTCCTGTAGCGCATTGGCAAGACATCAGAAAGCACAAAAAGGCTTCAAAATTTAATGTCATGGCCTTGGAAGTCCTTGATTTTACACGATTTACTCAAACAAATACAATAAAGGCCAATCCTGATGGACTGGCCCTTATTGTATCAATCTCTGTTAATAGATATGGTGGAGGCGAACCGTGCCTGATTATATCCCTGTCCATTGAACTAAAAGAATTATATAAACGATAGTTTGCAACACTAAGAGCTATTTATATTATGCTATTAATAAAGGGTATATAACTTTTAAGTGTAGAAAATAAAAAGCCTGAAAGCTATTAATCAGATAGTTTTCAGGCTTTTAGATTTTATTTATAGAAGCTATAAATTATACTTAATGCGATTAGATAAATCTCGTTGTCAATTTTTCCACAATATTTCATGCAGATATCCATTGTTTCTTCTATTGGGATTTCTTTGAAATTAATCCCACTTTCCACGAGCATTCTCTTAACCTGTTCATGTTTAGAACATTTCTCATTCTTAGTACAATTCATATATTGACCTCCCAGGTACATTGAATTGACCATTAAGAGGCTACAACATAAAATTGTAACACAAATTAAATTTTCTTTTTGACATTATCTCATATTTGAGTTACAATCTCATTGACTATAGTTATCTTTTTATGTACAACCTCTTAATGGGGTTAATTGATGTATGAGAGCTGTGCATCCGGCAAGATCATCAGCTCTCATTTTCTTTGATATTTTGTTTGGATGTAAATGTAAAATACACTTCCAGTAGTAACCACCTCCCATATCTTATATGTTAGTTTTCAAATTGCATCTTTGTCAACCTATATTTATATTTTCTAATTGAAAATTTAATCGCACTTATATAAGTTTTCGCAACTAACTCCTAAAGCTTTAGTCAACAGCCAAAGTGTATCGATTGTTGGCATGGACTTACCATTTTCTATATCGCTTATCTGAGATTTGCTGACCCCTGATTTTCTTGCCAACTCCCTTATTGATAAGCCTTGCTGATTTCTAACGGATTTTAGTACAATTGTAACCATTGCTTCAAATCCTTGTAATCATTATATCACGTTCTTTACTTCATAAGCGTCCGACATGTCGGACTTATTATGTAAACATATTATAAACTATAGTTTTAAATTTAGCAATTTTTAATAACTATAGTTTACATTTCTAATAGTTATGTAGATTTTACCATACCGTTATTTTAAAATTATTATGGGTGATTTATTTGAATTTTCAGGACTTCTTGATAATAATAGGCGAAAATATGCGTTCTATTAGAGAAAAAAAAGGGCTCTCCAGGCAACGCGTACAGGAAGACACCAACATAAGTCAACAATATATCGGAAGGATTGAACGTGGAGAAGCAAATCCGACTCTTGAAATTCTTTGGACATTAGCATCTGCTTATAATATTTCAATATATGAACTAATTGGAGATCCCGCTTTACATAGTTCGAAATTAAATTCAGTAGTCAAGAAGTATAATCTTAAAAAAGAAGAAATTGAATTAATGATAAAACTTATTACAGAATTAAAGAAAAAGGATTAATTAAAAATAAGCCCGGATAAATCGGGCCTTTTACTAAAATAGATCAAAGCATATCATTTCACTTTTTTATAAGTAGTGTTATAACAGTAATAAAAATAAATATACTCCACATAATAATTGCAAGCTTTCGGAGGATGCAGAAAAGTTTATTTTTATTACTAGTTGCTTTTCTTCTTTCATTCCTATTATCAGACAAATACTTAACTGTTCTATTTTTTAAGCCAAACTCTCTACATATTAATTCAGCAGCCTTTTTATAAGCAATTGTATTTACACTTCCTCCATTGTAACACTCACCATTAGGTCTACGAATTTCACCAAAGAATCGTATTTCCTCACCTGAATACCTATTCATTGATTTAACAAAGCTGCTATCCGATGCAAGTTCCTCTGCGAGTTTGAAAAATCTGTCCCTATACTTATGATCATTTAGATTTGCGTATCTGTCATCTGATAACCAACGGTAAACGCATAGTAAGAAAAATGCAATCTTTTCTGTGCCATCTAAGCAATAGAAAATAAGATTATATAAAGCTTTTTTGCCAATATATTTTGAGAAAATCATTTCTTTTGAGTCAGCATATTCAATAAGTTCAGGACGTGGGTCAGAATTATCGTTGTTTTCTATTCTATCTAAAAGTGCTGATACATCATAAAATGTAGCGCCATCGGGGATTTGTATGCCTGAACTCAATGCATAAGCTCTTTGCCTTTCTGTAGGTTCTCTTGGCGGTAATTGCTCAACTTCAAGAGGTTCAATTAACCCTTTTTCGAGTGCTTTTTGGCGACATTTATTTTCAGATACGGCCGTTATCTGTACCGTTCTGTATCTGTTAGTATCTTTGTGTTTTCCTCTTACCTTAAACTCATAAGGGAGCATATAACCCGACCTCCTGAATATATTTATCCACATTATACACAAGTTTCCAAGAGTTATCAACACATTGTGACTGTTTAGGAGAAAATAGAATGCCAATGGTTTCTCCGGACGAGCGTCATATAAAAACAGCATAAAAATTTTATAATATTCTATTGACAAATACGTATTATACGTGTATAATAATAATCGTAAGGGGGAATTGCTAGTGACGCCGAAAGAGATGATTAAGTTAATGAAAAATAACGGGTGGCAGGTAAAAAGAATTAAAGGAAGCCACTACATAATGGAAAAAGAAGGTCAAATAGAAATAATACCCTACCACAATACAGATTTAAAGAAAGGCTTAGAACTAGCAATATTAAAAAGGCTGGGACTGAAATAAGTCCCGCCATTCCAAATATATTATATGAAATAGAAAGAGGTTGATTATATGAAAAGACATTATGTTTATCCAGCAGTATTTCACCATGAGGATACTGGATTCTCTGTGTTTTTCCCTGACTTAAAAGGTTGTCAAACACAAGGAGAAACAATTGAAGAAGCCACACTTATGGCACAAGAAGCACTTGGTCTATACTTGGAATGTCTAATAGAGGATGAAAAAGCTATTCCTCCAGCATCGAATCCTAAATCTTTGTCTTTATCTGGTGATGACTTTACCGCTATGATTAGTGTAGATATTTTTGCTTATAAAAACAAATCAAATGGGAAAGCTGTAAAGAAAACTCTTACTATACCTGCATGGCTTAATGAAGAAGCAGAAAAACAACACATTAATTTTTCATCCGTTTTACAGGAAGCACTTATAGAAAAAATTTTACGGTAAAGCAACTACTTATCTGATAATGACCTCTACGGATATGTTTTAAGACTGATGAACCGGATGCTGCCGGGGAAGTCGGCATGTCCATTGTTTTATAAGTCAATTGATTTTCGTTACGCAACATTTTTCTATGTCCTTCAAATCCTTATTTTTAAAGCAGGCTTAAATGCGTTATTTTGTTGCGTAAATAAATTGTTATTATATATCAAAACAATGCTACGAAAAATCTTAATATTTTGTACGGTTTACATAATTCTAGAGAGGTACGACAATTTTATCTATTTACAAATGGTAAATTTTGTTATTGCAATATATGTGTAGGGAAAGGAATCGTGAAGTCTACTGAGGCTCCGGCTATTGCCGGGGCCTTTTCGTTTAGAACAAAAGCCCAAATATTAGCTTTCAAAGAGACTTAATTGTTTGTACTCGGTATGCGGACATATAAAATACCCAATAATAATAAAAGTTTTAAACCTATGTACTGTTCCAACTATAAAATAAGCATCATTTTTAGGATTATTAAACATACCTAACCACTTATCTTTTAGGTACTGTAAAGCAATCTTTTCATCCTTATATCTATTCTTAAAATTCCTATATGTTTGATATATCTCCCAATCTGTAATAATTATTTTATGTCCGTTACATCTATCATCATCGCAAGTAAACTTAAATTGAAATTCCCAAGGAATCTTTTCCAAAACCTTTTTGTGTCTTTCATTATCAAAAATAGACATTTGGGACAAATATAATTTCTGCTTTGGCGTCCAGTCTCTATCTGTTTCAGTTATTACAAGATCATTTACTTGTTTAGGCTTAAAGATTCCAAGGGAAAATCCTTTCGATTTTTCATCATCCTCAATCTCTTCTAAAGATTTTTTCACAAGAGGTAGAACCATGCGCATTCGCTCTTCAATGCCCCTTTGTGAGCATACATGCCGTATAATTTTAATCGAATCACTATTAACTTTATAACTCTCAGGCCTTTTATCATCACGGGCTTTTATTGTGTCAACTTCGATCCAGGAAAACTTTTTAAATTTTTGATCGTCTTGCAAATCGCGGAATTTTATTGGGTAAAGCCTTATCCATTTACCATCCTCCGTTATCCCAGCTGTACAAACTGTTTCCCTGTATTTGGTACTTGGTGTCGGATATGTTTTGACAACCATTAAAACTTTTCTCTTTACCCACTGATCCACGTGGCTCACCCCAATAAAATTATAAATTGACGATATTAACTGCATCTTGCAATGAATTAGATATCTTTTCAGCAACTATACTTCTATGGCACATTTCAGGATCTTTTTCAAAACACATTAAACAAAAACGCATATCTTTATGAGAAGATATTGCTGTGTTTAAAATGTCTACGGTTTCTTCCTGGGTGTCAAGATATTTTCTGTATTCGTTAAAAAACGTTTCATAATCATGTTCTACGCGCAATCTATCTCTAATTTGTTTTGGACTACCTAATTTCTTGAAGTGGACGTATTTTATATTATTTGCTTTTAATATAATTTCAAGGCTTGATTTTGAAAACCCTTTTTTTCGACTTATTGGAATCTCCCTTATATCAAAAATCATATCCACTTTATTTTCTTTTAATGTATTAATAAAATCATTAATTGTTCTACCCTCATATCCTGTAGTATAAATGGTTATCGGTTTAACCTTTTCCCCATATAATCTAACCATGGCCGATTTTAAAATTAACCATGTGTTGGCACTTTTTCTAACTTCATCACTTTTAAATTTATTCTTTCTTATGGCATGCCTTAATGTTGAATCGTCAAGTTTCCATTCCATTGCTGCTTCTTGAAGTGTCATAACCTCATCTAATATACTCATGGCTGTAACCTCTCTATTTAATCAATATTTATAATTCTTCACAAGTTCGTGACAGTAATTCACGAACTCGTGAACAGTTTAATTGTACCACGAATTCGTGAATTGTAAATAGGGTTAAGCCATTCTTATTAAATTTATATTATCATTATAAATTTTCAAAGTAAAGAAAAAATTGTAAACATAAACTTCTATTTTATATAAAAAGCCCCGAGGTTTCTCGGGGCGAGCATGAAGTTATATAGAACTATTTACTTTCCCATCATCCAGGTAATCTTTGATGTCGCAAAACCACTCTTGCAGCTTCTCCCTTACTGTGGATTCAGGGAAGAAAAATTGCAGCCAGGGAGGAATCAGGCTGTATACCTGTTTAAACACAGCTTCAAAGCGTTTCCGTCCTTTTTTCGTGCCGGTGATTGCCTTTTCAGCCTGCAGCATTAGCCGGTATGCTATGCCTCTGAGTTGGTCCCATTTCTTTTTTACTGCCAGGTATATAACCCAAATTAAAAAGACCGCTATAATCAATATAGTCGGCCAGTTACTTATTATGAAGTTTCTCATTTCACTCACCTAACCCTTTCAAAATATTTTTCAATTGTGCGACAAGGTTTTCATATTTTGCTTTCCAATCCACAGTGTCGGCAGGCTTTTTAAACTGCACACCAAAGTAATTGCAGATACCTTTTACTATTGCCTCCCCAATCTGAGGTATGTTGTTCATTATCCAGATAGCATCCTCCATATTGTCGTGGAAGGCAACCTCAACAATACAACTGGTAGCCTTGACCGTCACAATTTCAGCAAATTTATGAGGCACTCCGTTTTTTACTCCCCTATCGGCGGTAGGAGTAATAGCAGATACTTCCTTATAAATCGCTTCTGAAAGCCTCTGACTGTTGGTAACCTTCCCATCAATCAGATATCCGTAAACCTCACAACCTCTAGCCTGTCCTGAATTTGTACCACCCATTGCATTGCTATGTATAGCCACATGAATGTCCGGTTTCCAGGCATCAGAATCGGCTATAATCTGTGATAATGTCATTTCCGGCCTGTTCCTTCTAACCTCAAATCCGTTGTATTCTAGGAGAGGACAAACGATGTCCGCAATTTCATTCATTCTTTTTTCTTCCGTACCGTAGTTTCCAACACCGATATTATTTTCTTGAGTGCTTGGAGAAATATATACTTTCATCCCTTTTACCTCCTTCTTTTTATAAACTATCAGTGCCACACCTATAGGCCTTTCCTTACCATCAGTGGGCTGATTGACGATTTCATCCCCGACAATCATTTCGGAGCTGCCGCCGCCATCCAGGTTGACTGCATTAATGCAACCTAATTCCAACATAATGTCAGCCAGCTCATTTGCATTAACACCTGAGTTTCCGGATGTCCTGCCCTGCACCACCACAAGCACGACATTCCTGTCGGCCTTCTGCCCTATCGCTGTCCTGGGATGCCGCTCCTTGTAATGTGGAAATGCTGCAGTGTTGGTTATATTTATCTTGCCATCCAGGACCAGGGAGAAGGAACCGCCTACCACCCAAAAACCATTACCCTGCCAATAAGCGACTTCCTGCAAGTTTTTCAGATGAGTTATTATGAGTTTGTAATCCTTCGTAAAAACAACATCTAAATAATTCGGACTGGGAGCTGTATAATACTTCCCTTCATCAACCAGCGTTCCATAATTCTCGGCATTGCCGCCGAAAAACGTTGCATTTATCTTGCAGGCAATTTCCTCATCGGGTTTGGGCTGCCCTATTTTACTGAGTGGTTCAAGCTTGCCGCGTACACCAAAGTCAGCATCAATACGCTCTATTTTGGGGTCAAACTCATATATGTGAACATCGCTGGCATATTTCCGTATTTTTCTATACACCTTACATCACCCCTTCCCCATAAGTTTGACAGCGCCGAAAATTGAGGCCAGCACAGTAAAGGCAGTACCCAATACCTCGATGAGCTTAACAACAATAGGCTGCCATGAGCTTTCATTATTTTGCTGTGCCGCCTTTTTTATGTCGGTCTTGATTTCCTGTATGTCTTCCCTTATTTCTTTGACATATATCCGGGTTTCAGCCTGGCCTGTTTCCAATGCCCTCACCCTTTCTTCCATGATACATCTGTGTTCACCTTCTCCCATAAGACACCTACTTTCTTTTTATAAATTAAAAGAGCCTGCGATTAAGCAAGCCCTTCCAAAATTTCAGCTTTTTCTATTTCTGTTAGTGCTGGATAGTCAGATTCTGCCGGTTTGCAGTTCTAAGTGCGCACTATTCTTGATAATCATCACCAGTTATTTCTTTATATTGTTCAGCTGTTATAACTCCCTTTATAACTGCAACTTTGACCATCTGTTTACTCCACAATCCTCTATCATAGTTTCGTTTAATTATTTCAAACGACATACTTGATACCTCCTACATAGCTAATAAATTTTGAAATTCTAATGCAGCAGCTATTCTCTCTTCAGGTGTTGGTTGTGGTTCTGGATGTGGTGTATTGATTATAGCCTGAATAGCTGCTATTGCCTCTTCCTCTGTCAGCGATGGGTCAATATTATAACGATTCCTAAGAGCCTCTAATTCCATAACTGCTTGACATACATTGCCATTAATCTCAAGAACATGAGCAAAATAGTCTACAGCAGGAAAATCCTTGCGTATCCTTTCAGGTGGAGCTATTTCACCACTTGGATACATATAAGTTGTTTTACCATCGAACTTAACTAATCTTAACATAATTTACCTCCTATTATATTATTCTATCTTATATGCATAAATAGCTGATGTGTAATCATTGTTTGCTACACCGCTTCCAATAAACATAACATTATCTAAAGTGATCATTTTATGATCTCTAAGTCCAATAGGTAAGTTAGTTGCACTGCGTCTAACTAAATTTACATCATAATAATTGACATCTTGTGCTTGAACATACGTTTCACTTTCAAATGCTTCTCCTCCAGAAAATACTGCATATGCGGAATGACTTGCACCAGCATTACTCCTAGACCTATTTTGATTAGTTAAATTAGGTGGCGTAGTTCTAACTAAACTACTATTCCAAGCATGTGCAACAGCTGTTTTAGTTTCAAAACCACCACCTATACAAAGAGCATAGTTTTGATTAGAAGCACCTGCTACATTTTCAGGAGATTGATCCGAACTTGGAAGTCTATCAACATTAACTTTTACTAAACTAGTATTGTAACAATCAACAGCAGTAGATAACCTCGGTCCAACACCGCCTATAAATAAAATATAATTAGCTACAGATGCCACTGTCATAGCACTTCTGGAACTACTTAATGATAAAATTGATTTAACTAATGAAGATGAATATGCATAAACATCACTTGAGTAATACGTTATGTCATCATTATAAAATCCACCTGCAAAAAAAGCATAATCTCCAACTTGTCCACTACTCATACCAATTAACCCTCTTGCCATTTCTGGAGCAGAACCTCTTACTAAACTAGCGTTATAAGTATCTACACTAGTCCTATACCCTCCTATTAAAGCATGGGACGATGTATAAGCTCCCCATGCTTGCCCTCTGGCAACAGATAGTTTTGCAGGAGTTGTTTTAACTAAAGATACAGTATATGCATCCACATTATCTAAATCTGAACCAGAGAGGTACGAAGAAGCACCACCTGCAAATAATGCATAATTACCAACTTTAGCCACAGCACAATGGTATGCTACTGATGTTAAGTTAGGGGCTTGCCCAATATAATTCAAAAGAAATTCAAAATTAACTTCCCTCCACGTTCCTCCTATATTAACCCATACCTTATCTATTTCTCTCCACGTTCCATCTATATTTACATATCCTTTATCATATTGTCTATTAACTCCATCTATATTCACCCAAATATCGGCTGGCATAGTATCACCATCCTACTTATACTTAATCCAAATATCCCCATTATTACCACCAGATGGGTTAGAAGTAGAGAGAATAATGTTTCGTACTTGTTTAGTGGTATATGAAGTATTATTTTGTGCGACAAGTACACCTGTCATTGTGGTACCGCTTTTTGGCACTTTTGAATCTAAAGTTGATTGAAGATTAGTTATAGTATTAATAGAATGGTTATGGCTATCATCTGCAACAGTTGTAGTCATACTTACATTGCTTTCTCCATTAAAACTTACACTACCTGTTACATCGCCTGTTAAAGAGATTGTTCTTGCAGTCTGTAATTTACTTGCAGAAACAGCATTAGCATTAATCCCCAGATATCTATTATCATGATTATGTGATGCAAGGTCTTCAGCAATTACAGCGAATTTCTGATCAGTATAATTATTTGCTGCAGTTCTAGCTGCATCTGCTTTTTCCTGTGCTCCTATTATTGTTTCATACACCAATGATTGATCTATTGTGGCTGTAACACTGGATGCATTGCCTACAATGGTAATAATATCAACTTGCTTTTCCAGTATCTCAGCGCCTCCAGGCGCTGGAATATACTCGGCTAGATCTCCCGCGTTTCCATAACAATATAGTATCTCACCCAGATCGGGATCTTGAGCAAACAGGCCAAGCTCGCGCCAATAAAATCCTGTTGCAATGTCCTGGTTGGAAAGCATACCGCCAACAACAGCTTTGCCGCCTGGCATAGTTTTAAACTTGTTTAGGGCAATTGACTTTACCTCATGTACCAAAGTTGTAAGATCCGCTATTACCTGACCACTGAGCTGGCCATCACCCACTGCAATTCTTGTAAAATTTAGCTGGGTACCTGCTTGTGCTTTTGCCTGTAGTGCGCGACCACGATTTGTAAATGCTATTAATCCAAAACTCATATGCTTACACCACCTGTTCTATCGTTATTGAATCTCCAGTATGAAGGACATTGCCAAAAAACATCTGCATTTCAGCTGACATGCTAATGATTATCTGCTCCAAATGAGACCGGACATTTTTCACCTTTTCGACAGCCATTGCGAATTGATTTGCCTGCTCTCCGGTTACGGATGGATTACTGGTTACAACCCGAAAATGGTAAGGATCCCCGCCATACTCAAACCATTCTTCCACGTAACCATCTCCGAAATAGTCCTGCACTACTTGTTCAACTGCATAAGGAGTGCCACGATATCGATGCACTTTCAAAGCATTCCTTATAATCTGTCGCTTTACATCGATACTGGCGTTTGCGTCATACCAATCGACATGTAACTGCCAGGCTAGCTCATCCAAAGCAGACTCGTCAAGTTCATTTATACGTGATAGTATCAAGCAGGCTTTTACTTCATCAGCTAACTGTCGAAACTGTGGGGTAAGGACTGCACACAGGGCCTGTACGGTCAGATCCTGCTTCATGTATGAAGTCTGTAAGGCAAGAAGATCAATATCTTTAAGCGTCATTTATATCAATCCTCCGTATGACACAGTTACAGTTTCTACTTTAGCAACTTCATTTCTTCCTATCTCAGTGTATGTTGGCGAAGTGACATCAATTTTATATGCTCCGGCATTGAGCATAAGCTGTCGCAAATAATCAGGATTTATTGCCCTACCAAGCTTTTCGGATTGCCATACATTATATTGATTTACTGCTGCTTCAATGGCATTTTTAAGTGAGATCTCTTCAGCTTGTCTATCAGAGCCGATATAATAAGTCAGATCAATATTATAATTTACAACTTCCGGTGCTGATACTTGAACATTGTCCGTCAATGGCCGACGGTTTTTAGAATCTACTGCAGCCATTACAGCATCTAACACATTCTGAGTCGGTAGTTGTCCATCTTTCATCAGTACCACAATATCTACAACGCCAGGGGACGATGATGTAACTGATATGTCTGCTATATTTACATCTGCAGTTTTAGCCCAATAGATATATGCCCCTTCAGGTCCGGCCACAGAAAAGCTCTCAGGCGCAAGACGGATCCTTTCCCGATAGCTGTCGTCATCTTCAACATCGGAGCCTCCAGAGCTAGTATCTATGTTGATAACGCTGGCCACATATGCTACTGGGTCCACTATAGTTTTTATCTGTTCGGCTGTAAAGCCGTTGTATTTTTCGCCACTTTCAGTCGCTTCTGCTAATATATCACCAGTGGTCTGCCCAGCTGGAATGACAAGAGCTTTTGTGGTAGCAAAATATAATTGGCCATCTGGTGTTACCCTGGTACCTGCAGGAATGATAATATTATTTGCCTGGGCCGCCGATAGAGAAAATCTGAGCGTTACCTTTGCCTTTTGTGCCTGAAGTCTCGGAGTGTTATAAAAATCACCCATTGCATCCAGCACATTTCCGGATGCATACCTAAGTAAGTTCTGTTTTGCTGATTCATTTATATTACTTTTTAATCCAATAATCACCTGTAATAACTGTAATAGAAATATCCTTCGTTCATCACCAGGGTATAATGTTGTTCCAAGAGCTTCCTCAAAATCTTTTATGAGTTGATTGGCTACATCCTGGGAGTCAACTTCAACAAAATTTATATCGCTCATATCTCCACCACCACCTCAAATTCCATATTGCCATCAGTATCTATACCTGTAAAATTTACTGATTTTACTTCAGCCCTTGGTTCGTAATCAGAAACAATTCTAAACACTTCTGCTGTGTACAAGGCAATAGCAGTATCTAAAGGCTTGTCAAATATTGCCGGGTCAATTCCCAGTGTACGATTGTATGCCACCTCATAACGAAATGTATTTATAAGATTATATACATTCTGGAGGATCCGCTCATTACCTTTTGCCCCGAAATTTAGCTGCAATGGACGTGAAGTATTAATTGTATATTGCATATGTCTCACTCCTAGTATGCCGAATATGTCCAATTCCTGCTTTTCGATTGTGCAATCATTTGAGTGTTCTGACGTTTTAAACTTGTATCATCTGGCATAGAATAAGTCAGTTTTTCTAACATATCTGCTAGTCCCGGAACTGATACCGGGGATTTACTTCCGGATGCACTTTTTGAAGATGAGGAAGACTCTTTTTTGCTGCCCAGTCGGATATATTCTTCAAATTTTAAATTTAAGTCAAGTGATAATATCTTTCCGTTATCGTCAAAAACAAAGTTACTTGGCGATACAGATATCAATAGCCATCTTGTATTATTTAATGGAACTCCGCCAAGTATAAATGGATATGCTGTCTTTCGACTAAGTATATTAATCCAGTCGCTCCATTCATTGCGTGGATTTACCCCTAATGCGGCATCTAACCTTATGGTTAAGTTAAAAGTATCCAAATCCGGTCCCTTTATGTAGGTGCTTGGTTTAGCACCATCCACGTCCTGCTTTTCAGTCTGTAGCGCTGATGAATATGAGAAACCATCAAAAGTGCATATTTTTTTGGAGTCAACCTGAAATACTTTTCCTGCAAACGTTGCTATAACGCCCATTTATGACCCTCCAAACCCTACATTATCTTTGCAATAATGAGACCATCAGAGAGATTATTAAAAAACACTACTGCCACAATATCCCCAACTTCAAGCGTACCAACATGATCAGCTGTAGCTATAGGTGGTGTTACCGCATTTCCCCGGTCTAAAAGGATCACTCTTGTTCCGGAACTATCTATGCTTGACACCTTACATTTCAGTACCATCAATATCCCTCCAGCGGTCTTCTGAGATTTAATACAGTCTTGCCCTCAACAAGCTTGTGAATTACCTGTTCGCAAAATTGCTTCCCATCTGCCATACCCACACCAGTGATCTGAATACTATTACCAGCTGCAAGTCCAGTGTCTAATTGTATTGTGCATTTGCCAGTTTGCTCATATTTATTATGGTATCTCAAAATGTTTTTAGCGTACCGGTCTGCTTCGGCTTGGCTTGATAAAGCTATATTAGGAATATCCAATACAGGTCCGTATATTCCAGATGCTTTATATTTGGATTGAATAGATCCATATACCACTCGGCATGCTCCATAAATGCCGTTGGATTTATTTTTAAATTTAAAGTTGCCATCAAAGTCAGAAAAATATATGGTTTTTACAGATTCCTGGCTTTCCATATATCTTTCATCGTATATAACAACCTTTTTATCTGTGATTTTAAGTGCATAGCCTTCCAACATGCAGCGAAATGCCAAAAATTCAAAATCGGCCTGATCGTTCTGATCAAGCCGACTATATAAATAATTTTCTATGCCGTAAGTTTGAAGTGTAAATCCATATCTTGCAGCAATTTCTCCGGCAAACTCCAGGAATCTCACTTCCTCCCAGCTTTTAGTTCTGTGTGTTTTTGATTCCTGAGGAATAGAAAGAGCACGGATAATATAAAATCCTCGCTGCTGCTCTAATTCATCCACATACATCAATCCGGAACTAAATCCATCCTGGATAACTTTCACTGTATCATTTTTCTGTGGTTTCCAACTGCTCCATATGCCCTCTGTGTCACTCATGCATAGTTCCAAGCTGTCAGCCCTGCCTCCGGCAGTATCTATTATATCTGCTTTATTAACATCTACTGCTGCAGTTATATCTTTACCGTTATAAATCAGTTGCATAATATCACCTCTTCCAGGGCGGCAGAGTTGACGCTGGCTCCGCTGGTATTATAGGTATTTTTAACTTCACCCCGGCATCGAATACTAAAACATCTGCATATTGAGGGTTGGCTTGAATTATCAGGGAGGATTTAAAGCTGTTATTATACGCATCCAGAGCAAGAATATCGAAAGTATCACCCTGCATCGTTATATACTCAAAATAATTATCCAAATTCAAGCCTCCTCCTTCCGTCGAAATATTCGTCAAGCACTTCCAGTATGTATTCTTTTGCCGCTTGTACTCCTGATGTTACTTCCTCTTTATTGCTTACTGGACCATAAAAGTTAAAATGCAAATTTACCGGTGGCATACTATTTACTGGCTCTACACCTATCATTTTTGCTGTCTGATTCAAAATTGATATACTTCTTGGGTTACGGTATTTAATAGGTATAGCAGCTTCTAATCCAGCTTCACCAAAAATAGCAGGACGGTCAGTAAAACCACCTTCCGCAAATTCTTTTAATAGAGGAATGTTAATTCCAATATGCTTACCGCCAAGCCCAAAAGGCACCCAATCAGGTATATCAAATTGGATTTTGTTTAAACCTCCAATCACGAAGTTTAAAATTTTAATATAGGTATTGATATACCCCTTGAATATACCTACAATGCCGTCCCACAAATTCGTAAACCATGATGTTATACCATTCCAGGCACTCTTAAATCCATTTACCACACCATTCCATATACCCGAAAACCATTCCCCTATTCCAGCGAAGAATGGCATGACATGATTCTCCCATATTCCAACAATGCCTTTTGAAATCCAATCCCAGTTATTATAAAGCCAAATACCTGCCCCAACCAATATGCCTATAGCTATAATTGCCATACCAAAAGGAGATGTCAGAAGCGTACCAATCGAAGAAATCGTTGATGTAACAGACTTGAATGTATTAATGATTTTAGGAATTAGCAAAAGTTTAGCAGCTAACAATCCAGCAGTAGTCGCAATTCCTGCTATAATAGGTCCTATATGCGACCAGTTATCTATTATAAACCTTGCAAATCTTGATACCGTGTCTATGCCGGCAGGTAATGCTTCTGTTACAAACCACGATAGACCAGGCTTGATTTTACTGAAAGCATCTAAAACCCACCCACCGAGGCTTTTTATAGCATCAATTGCCATCGGTCCATATCGTGAAACTAAATCAAAGGCAGCTCCCAACTTCTCTGCAATAAAATCTCCTATTTTATTAACGTCAATCTTTCCAACATAGTCATTTAGCAGCTTTATACCTTTCGTAAGCACTGGTAGGGATTTTGATGCCAGGTTGGCCATCATCTGGCTTAGATTTGTAGTCAAAAGCCTTTTCTGGTTTGCATAGCTGGTATCTAATGTTTTTGCAAAGTCGCCCTGCGCATCCTTGCTTACTTCCATCAAATATGCGTACCTTAACATTACCTGTGAAGCTTGATCCATATCCTTGTACGCTGTTGTTATTCCCTTTGAAAGGGCAAAGGCTTCCAGGTTGGCTACGCTCATGTTGATACCCAGCTGCTTCAACGGTTCAGTTTCTCCGGCTATTCCTGAGCGAATTTTGTTAAATGCATCCTCGTGATCAAGGTTAAAGAAAGAAGCAAAATCACCGGAAAGTGCTGTTAAGTTTTGCGACATCTGCACGAGATATTTACTTGATATTCCGCTACTTTTCAGCATAGCACCAAGAGTACCGGTAAACTGCTTTGCTTGCAGCTCTGATAACCCAAATTTATCAAGTGCTGTACTTGCCCATTGGTCAACTTGCTTTGAACTTTGGCCAAAAGCAGTATCAACAACGTTTTGTACTTCCGTAAGGCTTGATGCTAACTCTACTCCCTGTTTTGTAACAGTTTTTATTGCATCTGTTATCATAGACAAACCCCGGGTCATAAGGTTACCAGTAAATACACCTTTGGCGATATTCCACACACTGCTCATTGCGCCGGCAGATTTTTTAGAATTCTGGACCATATTGAGGTTCATTTTTGTTGCTTTCAGCATAGCTGCTTGCAATGACGGATCTATTTTCCCTGCCAAGGTTATAAGAGCTCTCAATTCTTTCTTACTGGCCACATGGATCACCGCCTTCTCTGCTGCTCTTCTATTTCTCTACTCACGCGTTCTGCTTCATCGCAGAGGTCTTCAAAAAACTGCACAAAATCAGCAAGTGGCATCTCAAGGCACTGCATCACCGGTGTGGATGTATGCATGGTTATCTGTGTTATTGCTCTTCGGAGGTAATCATCCGTTGGAATTCCTCCGCATCTAAGAAAAAATAGTTTCTCACCATAGAAGATACAGCAACAGCATCCTGCATAGATATCCGCATTACGTCCTGTTCACTGATGCTGCTGTCTGCCTTAATTACAGCCTGGATGAAAACAAAAAGGTGATAATCAGGATCCAATTCCTGAAGGCTTCCGGTAAAACCGGCTGTCTTGAATTTCTTGCCGACTTCCAATTTATCCTTTGCTGTAAGTGCATCGAAATCATAAGGTAATTCTTTTACCTCTTCGCCATTTATCATGATTGGTTTCTTAAGTTTGAATTTTTCTACTGCCATAATATAATTCCCCCACTTAAAAGTAAATTAAAAAGCAGCTCTTTATCCAAGAGCTGCCCTTACACTTTCCATATAGTCAACACCGTTTACTTTGTAGATATAGTTCAGTTTGTCGATAAGCATTGTTTCGTACCCATCGACAACTACACGATATCTTGTCACTTCAAATTCCGCTGATCCGTCCATTGTTGTAGGTACTTCTACTTTCCCGGGATCAAACTTTTTATTTATTCCGGTTATAAAGATCTTTGTACCTTCCTTGATTGCTGTGCCATTTGATGTTAATACATCCCGGGCAAAACGCAGTTCGATATTAAGCATGCCAGGCTTCATTAGATCACCGGATTTTTTGTTAAGAGATCGGAGGTTGACTGTAAAAGTCAACCCACTTAATTGTCCTGAAGCCGGCATGTCAATTGAACCCATGATTCCAGCGCCTTTTAACTCTGTGGTCTGCAATTCAATACTTGGCAGCTGGCAAGATACATTATCTCCTATCTCTTTACCACCCACCAATAATTTACTAGCAATTACAGTTGCTGATTTATTCATGCTTGACCACCTCCGAATAATACATCAATTCCTCTGGTCGTATATCTTACTTTGGCTGTCAGGCTCTTGCCCGGCGGTGTAGTGGTTGATGCAACATCAAAAACGAAATCACCCTCAACAATATCACTTGTTGGGTTGCTTGTCTCATTAAACTCAATCGTACCGTACAATAGAGCTCCTCTTGTTACTAAGGTGTCTATCCATTCCTGGAAATTGTTCAGTATAGTTTCAACCCTTGAGCGATTTAACGGTTTATCAACGTCAGCGCCGTACTGGCTCTGGAAAGTATTTATAAGGTAATAAAACATGCGAACACTGGAATCAAACTTATCCCTGGCTTCCATGTCTCTGCCATATTCATATGCACCGGTATGGGGTCCCCAGAGCACCCAACGGCCGCCCCAATATGTTGCAGTCCTGATTCCTTTTGCATTCAACTCGTTTGCCTGAACCTGATCAAAATACAGGTCAGTACCATCGGCAAGGCAAACCCCGGTAATATCTATAGGCTTATTGGACGGTGTTTCATAAGGAATGTTATCATTCTGGTAATCTACCCACTGCATCGTAACAGTAGCCAGTGTGGACAAATGGAATATCCTATCTCCGTTTTTAGCCATCGGCCAGCAAGGAGCCTCACCGGCTCCGTCATAGCCGTTTGATTTTTTCCAGGTCTTTGCTTTTTCAATATTATTTGCGCTGCTGTCTGCAGCAAGATCACTATTGACCCATGCATACCAATGACCGTTAATCTTCTGGGCTGCTGCTTTAAGGGCAGCATCGACTTCGGGTATATAGCTCCAACCAGGGGCGGCAAGTATAGTGGGTATCATATTATACTTGCTATATACCAGGTCGACAACCGAAATGCCTGTCTTTACACCGGTAGTCGGATTGGTTCCACCAATCACTTCCGTGGCAGTTATTGCATCAGGGTTGACCTCATCAAACGTCACCGTAACCGGTGATGTCATGTTTCCGGTTAAGTCTTTTAAGAGCACCTTACTTCCATCCGTAGTATACTCCACACTGAAATCAACGCCCAAGGTTTTACCCTCAATTGAGCAAGTTTTAAGTATTACCTTGTCACTTTCGATATATCCCTGCCCATTCGCAAGAATTACCTGAGCCTGCTGTTCCGGCGTCTGGATAGTGTCTGGATCCAGGACATTAACAAGAACTATAGGTCCTATTACTTGTATGTCATTTTTAAAATGTGCATAAATAGCTTCGCACAGATCATAATCTTGCCAATTGTCCGAGTAGCCAACTTTTGCCTGTGCGTCTGAAAAGCTCTGGACTAAAATAGGAGTGTTGACTTTCCCTGAATAGTCCATGAGCTGGTGTATTGGCAACCTACCGAAATATACCGGTAGCGTACCAACACCGCTTGGAGATAATGCATCCTGTGTGGCCTGCATTTCTCCATATGTTCCATGTTTATATGCCACTCAAATCACCCTCTCTACTCTAAATTTATTAATGCTTTAGGATATGACTGCCTTTTAACCGAAAAAGCTACCCATCCGTACCAATATGGATAAGGTTGTTGTTCCTGGTACATGCCCCACCTGATTGGGTATTCGATTGAAACTCCATTAAGTATCTGATTTTTCGCTATCTCCGCAACCGTCCGGTCAATCAGGTTTAGCAAATCAATATATCCCTGAAAGTCTGGAGCACATTCAACAGAACCGCCTTCCTGGATAGTATGTAGCCCCGGGCTATAGACTGCTGCAGAAATCCTAATAGGCAAACTGGCTTCTTGCCCATCGTCATTCCCCTCATCCATGCCCACAACCAGACATGGAATTGCAGTCTCCAATTCAGGAGGTAGAAATCCTTTTGGAGGAATCCAACCAATATGCACAGCAGGATTTACAAGCTCATAGTTGTCAATATCATTATCGCTTGGTTTTTGCAACTTAAGATGTTTGCACACATTTTCTTCAAGAAACGTTTTTATATTTTCAAGTATTGTAACCGTTGTCAGATCTATCCCCTCCTTATGTTTTTATCTATGCTGGTCATTATGCGTATAATTTCGTGGTTAAGTCTTTCTTCCAACTTGTCCTGAGCTAACTGCTGTACCTGTTCGCCTACTTTTTCGTTGGTAATCATTTGCGGAACTGACAACGTACGGATTGGAGCGATCATTTCTCTTCTATAAGGCTGTCCTTTTTTAGGCCCTCTCTTATAAACCTTGCCTGCATATCTTCCTTTTTCGGGAACTACTATTTTGCCTATCCTCTTGAATACATTAAATGGAATTTTATCTGGATCTTTGGCACCTGTTGGAGCAACAAAGCCTTTTTTAGATGCCATTTTGCCCTTTGACCGCTTTATCTGTACCATTACAGTCTGCCGTCTTGGTGTTTTTGGAGTAAAAGGAAAATGAGCAAAGCTTAGTCTGCGACCTGTAGAAGTTACCGATGCTTCAAGGCTTGAACTACTTGGCTTGTTTTTTTTCAATGTGCTCAAGACATCGTTTTTCTTAATTGCATAGGATTTAGGTACTAACTTGCCTATCTGCGTATAAGTGAAATCAACTGTCCTGTTTAGTGCATGATAAGTAGCCTCAGCAACCTCTTTTTCGAAGCCTTTTAATTCTTTTGTCAAACGCTCTATTTCTCTTGTATCAATGGTTATTATTCCATAATCCACACCATCAGCCTCCATAGTTTCGACTCAGAATGATTTCGTAAACACCATCTGAATCTCTCACATCAACCACATACATCTGCCTTTTGTCAAATTTTTGAGCTTCACCAATAGTAGGTCTTTCGCCATAATCAGATGCTTTTACAAAATAAAGGAGTTCTCCGATACTAATACCGTCAAACTCCTTTTTTGTACGTTCCATGAGCCGCTCATTGTCGATTATTACGGTCAAATCCCTACCGTTGATTTTGTGAACCTCTCCGAACTCATCAGGGTTAAAAAATATATTAAGGTCTTGCTGCAAATAATCTTTAAATAATGGCACATAAATCACTTCCTGTCTCTCTTATTCTTTGCGCTTTGCACATACTCACCAGGATCGAATTTTATTTCTATGTTATCCAGATTATCTTCTGCCGCAGTTCCATAATTTTCAGAAGTATCTTCTTCGAGTGGTTTTTTGGTAGTATCATTATCTGAAGGTTCTTCTTTTTCAGATTCTTCTACTTCGGATTCTTCCAGTTCACTCACATTAGGGACATATTCAGCAAAACCTTCTGAAACAATCCGGGACTCTTCATTCTCAGAGAGTCCCGTTATAATTTCACCCATGCCATACCTTAATCCATTGCGTCGAACATGGCCTTTTATGACTTTAATAGCCAATTAAAACGCCTCCTTTATAACACTGTTGCAACATACCACGCATCAACGTCGTCAGGAGCCGGCAAAGGTCTGGAAGTAATTCTTAACTTTCTTACTTCATTGGCCTTATCAACCCATGACTTCGGTATTCTCGTGCCTTCATAAGTCACAAACTCCTCTCCCTCAATCTGAGTAACAGCACCATATAATCTTTTATTCATTCCTGTAGAACCAAGCAAAACCTTTCCAGGAGGGATCATAGGCTGCTCAACGCCATTATCATCGATATACCACTCATCATAGCTGTAAATTTCCAGTCCAAGCGAGGGAAGTTTACCGATAAATGTTATTGCAGGAGACTGAACTGATGGTTCAATTGTTCCCAATGCAACCCTTTGCAGATCCATTAATTTCTGCACCCCTGGATTTTTTATGAATGCATCAACTACATTGCTGGCCATTACGCAAATATTAGGAGCTTTACCAGTTTTCTGGATTACTGCAAGCCTCCAATTCTTTAGATCCGCAATTGGATCCGAAGTACTGGCACTCCACAGGTCATCACCGGATAATATCTCACTGTTTGTAAAATTGAAATCGGCTTCCTGCTCAAAGCCTTCACCAGACATTACAACTTTACCGGTGAACAAGATTTCCCTGCACATCCATTCTTCTCTTCTGGTTATATAGTCATCAAGTTCTACTATATCTTTAGCAAGCAGTTCCCTGGCTCTTTCCTCAGGTGTCCTGGTGCTGTATATGGACTCTCCCATTGCTCTTTTGCTCACATCATCGATTGTGATTATTCTTTCAGGAGCAATTTTCGGAGTCTTCAATGTCCTGGTTTCAAATCCCTGACGATCCATAACAATTCCTCCGATTCTGGGAGCAACAAACGGAGCCATCTTCCTTTTACCTTTTTTGTAATCAACATCTACGGTTTCAGTTAAAGATGTTTCTACAGTCGGGAAAAAGGTATCTCTAAGGAAAGTATATACCGGTTTCATTAAATTGATAGCCGCAAGCATTGTCCTGGTTTCATAAATATCAACTGTATTCATTATTCCCTATCCCCCTTAAAATGCAATATTTTTTCTCAAGAAAATCCCAACATCACGCAATTCATCTTCATGATCTTCTGCTGTGTCATTGCCGTCAAAGATTAAGGCATTTGCATTAAAAATGCCCGTCTCATAAACTGTTGCTGGAGTGTCCTCAGTTGCCTCAGTACCAGTATCAACATCATCAGTCAGGATATATCTTGCTATTTGGCTTCCGTCTGTGCTTGTGCCAACAACAAGCTTCGCTAGTCCTGTTTCTGTTACAATGCCAAGGACACTTCCTCTTTTAAGTAATCCCTGATTTTTCTGTAGAGTAACACCCTTTGTTAAAATTGGATACTCGTTACCGGCAATTAGGTTGTCCGGAATCATGCTCCCAATTGTCTCAAACAGCTTCCCCATTACTTAATTCCCCTCCTTTTGTTTGCTGCAGCAGCTATATCCTCTGCTGCCTTGTCTTGTTCTTCCTTTTTGTTATTAACTTTTTGTGGATCCGGATTCACACCATCAACACCGGAATTTTGGGAATCCATTTTTGCATTCGCCAAATATTCCTGGCCCCTGATGTTATCAGCCTGCAAAGCTTTAAAAGCCAACTCTTTGGCATCCATAGGCTCCTCAAACTTTGCTTTGTTAACCAGTTCAGGACTGATGTTTTTTGAAATCTTCTCAATATCCTGAATTCTGATCCTTTCTTCTTTCCTGCCTTCCTCCCTGGCCGCATCTTCAATCTGTTTAACCAGATCAGGGCAGGCATTCCTAAGTTCATTTACATCCTTGAACATAGGTTCATCTCCTTCCTTATTGCTAAGTTTATCTGCAGCAGGCTGCGGCTGTGGAGCTCGGGCCTGTAATGCACTAGTTTTCACATTAGGTAACTCGAAAAATTTCTTAACATACTCATTTGCTGCATTCTGAATAGCAAGAATTCTGCTAAAACTAAGGTTTATGATGTTCTCTGTTTCAGATTCAGGTTCCCTTTGGTCTGCATAAAGCATGCCAGTTGCAAAACCCTCTTTAATTGCAGTTCGGGCGCTCATATATGTTTCGTCATCCATCATAGATGAAATTTTTGCTCTAGATCTGCCTGTGGCAAGCTGATATGCATTAATGATAGTCTCTTTTACCTCATCGAGTATATCGGCGGCTTTTCTAAAGTCAGAAGCATACCCATAAACTTCTGTGAGCGGATTATGCATCATGAATATAGACATCGGTGACATAAGCCTCTCATCACCCGCCATAAACGGGATAGTCGCCGCACTCATGGCTTTACCATCAACCTTTGCCGTAACCTTTGCCCCTGTCTTCTTATGCTCCATTAGGGCATTATATATGCCAGCAGCCGCAAAAACACTACCACCATAACTATCTATCCACACAGTTATGTTTTTGCCTTTATACTGGCTAAGCTCCTCACGAAAAGCATTTGGTGATGTTGCTGGTATGCCAAACCATTCGTAAAGCCAGGCATAATCATCATCGATTATATCTCCTTCGATACGCAATTCAATTTCATCATCATTATTCTCATTTTTTATAAAGTTCCAAAATTTAGCCATTTCTTATCCTCCCTCCTGCCCTGGGTTTGATTGCTGTACGCCCTGGGCTTTTCTTAAAAGTTCGTTTTCCCTTGCTACTTGTTCTATGTTTTTATCCCAGTCACCACCGGTGAGTTCTATTGTCTCTTTCTCCCGTGTGGAGAAACCCTGTTCAACCCTTTTAATTGCTGCTTCAACCTCTTTAGTCGGGTCAATCTGTCCGGGAGCCGGTCCATTCCAATCAGCTCTGCACCAAGCTTTCTTTTTTGCCGGATCATTAAAAAAGCCAGGAGCAATTATCCTGCCTCTGGCTACCGCTTCAGATAACCACAACTCATATACCGGCTGGCAAAAATCATTCGCAAACCATGTACGACGCATCCGGAATGCCTTCCATGCTTCCAGCAATGCTGCCCGACTTGCTGAATAACTTGCTGTAAATGACTTTGTTAAAAGCTCATACGGAATTTCTAAAGCCGCCCCGATATATTTGGTCATTGCGGTAACAAAAGCATCAAAGCCACTGGCTGGGCGTTTAGGATCACCAAAAACAACATCTTCACCAGGCTTAAGTATATTTATGGTGCCCGCTCCAATCTCATAGGCAGCTGGATCTTCGTCAACCTGCTGGTCTGGTTGTATAGTTAAATTAAACAAGTCACCGTCAGCTTTCGCATCAGTTTTTATAAAGGCAGTGAAAAAGGCCTGCACTACCGCGGCCATTAATTCAGCTTCTGTATATCTACTTATCTGCTTTAAACACTCTATAACCGGTGCTAAATATGGAACCCCTCTATACTGTTCGCACCTTTCTTGCTCCATAAGATGTAGTACATTGGGATTTCCGGTCAACTCTCCGAATGCTTCAACTCTTTGCCATTTAGCAGGCTGGCCTATTAAGCTGTTTGGATACCGGTTGCATATCCAGTATGCTACAACCGCACCGGTGTTATCAATTTCCACACCATTTAAGATTCTGTTGCCATTTTCGGGGTTTTTAACATACTCATTGATAAAGTTCGGGCTTGTGATATAAGGATCACATACCCTGTCAGCTTCGATTAAATGTATACGCAATCCATAAGGCATCCATTTTGTCGGTTCAACTTGCTTAATTAAGCCAAAACCATCACCATTTAAAAGCCAAGACATAAGAGCGACTTGCTGTAGCTCATAAAAATTATTCAAATGCAATGCATCACACCAGATAGACTCAGCCCATAGAGCAAATTCCCTCTCAGTATTACTTTCCCATGCATTAGCCTGTTCACGAGTCATACCAAGATACTCAAAGTTGATCTGGCTTTTCAGCTTTAAACCTGAGCCTACTACATTTGTCCTGTTTGTTTTTAATGCAGATGTGGCAAGCGGAGCTCCCATATACAAATCACGGGATCTTTGCCTGAGCAGGTCAAGATTACTATCAATGTCTTCCTGCGGACTTTTGCTGTTGGCTGTCCAGCCTTTTAAGGATTTTTTTACTCGGCTTGCACCGCTTTCAGAATATCCCGAGTTAGTAAATTGTCTGATTACCCTTGATTGTGCCCTCCTTATTTCTCGTTTGAGTCCGAGTTCCGGGCTGATATATGCTATTGCCTTGTCTATAATATTCAAGCTATCTCACCTCACAAATCCCTTGGTGTGATTCTGAATGCTTTACGGCAACCTCTGCCTGATTCTACCGATTCCAATTCATTAACCAATGCTTCCAAGTCCTTTATTGCTTGCCGTATCTCAGCTAAATCTGCCCGTCTCATTGTTTTTGTTCCCATTCTATACTCCTGTCCGCTAAGAACAGCTAACTCAGCTGCATAATATGCATTCAAACGGTCTTTTGCTTTATTTAGTCTTTCACTGGCCATTAAATCACCAACTTCCACTTATATTAATAATCCTAACCCTTTGTTTACACATCCGACACGTTTATTACGCTTTGCATTATTGCTTTTAGGAAGTCCTATACTTTCTGATTCCACTTCTTTTAGCTTTTTTTCAAGCATTTCAAAATCAGGTTTAAGGATCTCCATAGCTGCTTGAGCATAATTTCGTGTATCTAGCGCTTCATTTCTGGCATGCTCTGATACTTTTTCCCATGTATATTTAAGCCCACCACCTCGACTTTTCTTAAGCACCTGGCGTTCCGACAGAAGCCCCTGGAAGTAGTTTCTATCATAACCTCTGCAGTTGATAATTTCACCAGTTTCAACATCTATATCATCTTCAGGGAAGTGCATATAACGAGGACCTACTTCCTTTTCTTTGAGCGCTGATACAATACTGGTCTTTCCTTCGTCAACTCCAAGGATGATAAGCAACACTTTCTCTTTTGGAGTCCTGCTCAGTTTATAAATTAAGGGAATCCCTGGACCGCCTTTACCTTTTATTGCGAATATTCTTCGATGCTGATTCTTTTTGCAGTATTTATATACATCAGTGGTATAGTGGCCGCCAGAGTCAATACAAGTACATGCGATCATTAGACCTTTTCCATCGGCAAATCGATAAACTTTTTTAAGTCTTTCATCAAGCATGTTCCAAGTTTCTGGCTTATCCGGCTCTCCGATAACCATGCTATATTCAATTCCCCAGGATTCTTTCCCTTTGCCCCAACCAACAACCTCATATTCTAATCTATTGTCCTGGACATCCACACCACAGGTTAGAAGCAATACCCCTTCCGGTAATTCTGCCCCATATTGCTCGCGGCGTGCAAGCAGTTTATCCTCATCATCTACATCAAGTTTTTCCTTCCATGGCAGCCCAAATAACGTATTTACAACAACCTGAAGTCTTTGAGGGTCCTTCTTTGCTTCCAGCCATTCTTTTATAATATTCTTCCAACTGTACCAGGGCGAATAAAATGCGTTTAAATGGAAACTCCGCACACCTCTTATTTGCGGATTTTCTGCAATCCATTTACCCGGTTGCCTTTTCCATGTCTGCTCATCATAAGAATGAAAACAGCTAGGGCATTTGAATTTTACATCCCAAACCTCAGCCACTTTATCATTTACCCATCGATGTTCAAATTTCATTCCGTAGAGATTAATAAAAGCATGCTCTCCACAATGTGGGCATGCTAAATGCCATTTCTCCTGAGTCCCTTTCAGGTATTCAGCTTCTATGCGTGATGCTCCCTCTACAGTAGGAGTGGATACCATTATTGTTTTCCGATTTCTAAAAGTCATTTGCCTTTTACTGGCTAACGCTATCGGATCACCTTCAGCTGTGTCACTAAAACCGTCAACCTCATCAAACAGTAGTATCCGCATCGGTCTTGAACGTAAGTCAGTCGGAGAGTTTGCACCGGTTATTATAATTAATCCTCCCGGGAACTTTTTATGGTATGTAGAATTCTCTCCATCCCTTAACTTTGGATCTCCAACCTTTTTTGACAGAACCGGAACATCTCTTATCATCGGTGCAAGTCTGTCACGGCTCCAGTCCTTCGCCATTGGATCCTTGTTAGGAAGCACTAACATCATCGGCCCCGGATCCTGGTCGATGTGGTATCCGATTATTATTTTCTCAATAGTCGTTTTCCCTATCTGAGCGCTGGTCATAAATACTACTGTATGCGTCTCCGGATCATTCAAGGCATCCATCATCTCTATTTGATAGGGCGCTCTATCTATATTAAATTTGCCAGGTTCCGACGAATCTTCTGTGGATAGTATGAAGTTTTTCTCTGCCCATTCACTATACTTGAGTTTAGGTGGTGGCAGCCAGGCTTTTGATATCTTTTTGAACAACCTACAGGTAGCACGCCTATTCATCTTCATCATCCTCAGAAACATCTGATACCAAAGCCTGCTCATGCTCAAAAAGCTCCGGAGTATAGTCCGCTAATTCATTTAAAGCCTCTTCTATAAGCTTTTGCAGTATATTTTCGATAGTATTTATATCTTTACGCCCAATAACAAGATCTGCAGCTTTTGCCGGAAGTGCTAACAGTTTCATTTTTGCTTTAGTTATCATATCTGTCATTACTTCTTCCACATCTGTACCTAAATGAAGTTCACCTTTCATAACCCGTAGCTGCAGTTCAGCCTTTTCACGCTTTGCTTTTTCAAGTAGAGCGTGTTCTGTATCATAGTTGAGTTTAACTTCTTTGCCATCGTTATTGCTTGCATTGGCCAACTCTCTTAAGTATGCACAATACCGCCTGGTGCATTCGATAAGGTCATATTTTCCCCGGGACACTTCCGAAATTATACCCTCTTCTCTTAGCTGTCTTACCCTTCTGTCAGTGATACCCCAGCAATTGCCTAAAACTATACTGTTTACTATAGTTACATCTATTTTCCCATTATCTGATTTACTCATCGAATTCACCTACCTTTATGCCAATTTCCAGGAAGGAAGTGTCTGGAAAATTACTTGTCATACTTTTGAAATCCCGGGCCTCGCCAGATCCGCAAGAGGCACAAAGCTCTGGAAGTACCTACTTGCAAACCCGTAATCAGCATCATGCCCGGCTCAGTGTTCTCACGGTGACTGGCCGGGCACACATAGTTATGATGCTGGTTTCTAGGAGGTCATATGAGTAATAAAAATACCTCTCTATATATAGGTACAAAACAGGCAAAAAGTTGCACACTAACGTGCAACTTTTTCAACTAGCTCTTTATTTTTTTTAATATTTTTAATCGCCCTTTTCAAAGTACGATGTACTGTGGACTTATTAACTTTCAGAAGACCGGCTATTTCAGTGATGTTTTTCCCGTTATAGTACATCTCAATAATCTGCCTCTGTCTCTTCGTCAATGCAATATCCATCAATGCAGCCAACATACGTTTCATCTGTTCCCTCTGTGGTTGGTTCGTATTCAAGTATGTATCCTGCGGGTTCACTGTATATAAACTTTCTGGATTTACGTTTGTTAAGCGTGTATTTCTCACTTCTCCACCATCCTTTGTCATAATAATGATTAATTTCTCTGGTAATCTCCTTGAGGTCATTCAGCATTGTATTCAGAGGTTTAATTCTGTCCTTCAATTCAATAATCTGCGGATCTTTTTCGGGGTCTTTTGTGTGAGCAGTCAAAAAGTCTTTTACTTTCTGCAACTCTATAACCCTTTTATTTAATATATCCGCTGACCTCTTATATTCGTTTGCAAGCTCTTTCACAACAAGACCCCCTTCATATTCACCAAATAGCTTGTCCTATCAGTAATGCTGCCACAAGTGCCCATATAATAATTACTGCATTAAGCCCAATCTGAATCCAATCACGCATCCTGGCCACCATCAACCACCTCCAAATTTACTAGCCTTTCAGCATATCTTAATTGCTGCTTTATGTATTCATCCTCTATGTTTCCTCCACTAGCAAGCCAATCAGCGATTCTTTTATAGATATCTTCTAGTGCTTCCACTGGGATTTTGTCACTAAGTCCAATTAAATCAGATATGCTGCTTACTTTAGTCATTTTTCCTGACCTCCTCATTGTACGACATTAATAATTCCGATAATCCCGAGGTAACCCATGGTAACCCTTTGGTAACCCCAAAGTAACCCTTTTTAAAAATCCTATAACCTGCTTGTACGTAAGCTTTTCCGGTTTGGTAACCCAGGTAACCCTATTTCCTACGAACCCCCCTATATATATACATGTATAAACACATATACGAACATTTTATATATATAAATATTTTCCGTACGTAGCTCTACAGGAAAATGGGTTACTTTGGTTACCTTGACCTCAAAGTATTGATATTACTGAATTTCTCATGGGTTACCTTTTGGGTTACCTCGGGTTACTTGGGTTACCTTAATTACATTAATTTTTGTTGTTCTCCATTAACAAAAGGATTTAAACGTTCGATTTCATCCAACAATAGAGCATCTTCATCCTTTTGTGGTGATGCTGCCAAAGTAGGAATATCTGCTTTTAAGTTATTAAGATTAAGTATCAAACAACTAACTGGTTTACATTGAGTTTTAGACAGATCATATAGCTTTACAGATCTTTTATCCTTTACAAAACATTCATGCCTTCTGATCTGTGACATAAAATCTTTTTGCTGCTGCAGCTCAGTTCTCGTTTTTGAGCAATACTCTTTTGCCCTAGCATAAATTCTTGATACACAAAGTGCCAGCTCATCAGTTCCCTGAATCCTTTTATAATGTACGCCTTCCACAAGTACTCCGATGTCCGCAAGCTGGTCAAAAAGCTCTAAGGTATAAATAACATCAGACTTTGGTTCCTGGTTTTCATAAATATCAAGTTTTAGCTGATTAACAGTTTCATTCAATATATCATCAAGATTCATGTAAACACCTGCATCCTTGAAAGCCTTTTGTATCAAACTTAATCCTGTACAAACTACTGCAATACCTTGTTTTATCCTTTCATCGTAAATGTCACTTAGCATACTGCAGTATTTTTTCTGCCATGTAACAAACTTATTATCATCAATACTTAAAGCTGTTTTTAGGAGCAACCGACCTAGTTTCCCTAGGATGTTCCTGCATTGTTTCATCTGATGATAACCTTCGCTGTATGGTATAGAATCACGCTTCGATAGAAAGAGTTGCATTGACCTTTCTTTAACTGCAGTTTCATGTGTTGGGCTGCCTTCGCCAATTAAAAGTATAGGAGAACGGTAAGGATATGTAATCAATACCTGTTCTGTAGTTCCACGCTGCCCCTCCTGCCGGTCATAGGTATTTCTAAGTAACTCTGATATCTCTCTTAAAATCCAGTCAGGAAGTTTTGGAGGCTTGTACTCTCCTATGATGTAAGGTACAAAATTACTGGCTGATGCATTCTTCATAGCTGAAAATCGTGTAACCTGTCCTGCTGCCATTGGTTGACCATCCATACACAAAATAGGCATCACAATATTTTCGACCGTCTCAGATTTTCCACTTCCAGCTTCACCTATGATAAGCAAATGAGGATGCTTTATACGTCCAGACTCCCATAGCTTCTCTCTTATAAATAAACTTGCCGTCCACCCTATAACTGTGCCGGCAATTCCGGGCTTATTGAACTTAAATAGCTTTTCTGCCAGTTCCTCGAGCTCTTTTTTTGATATGTCCTCTTCTTTTAAGATAGTGCTATTTCCTTCAGTAACAGAAACCGTTATGTCCTCAATTTTTTCCATAGTTTCATTCACAACTCCATCTGATGAAGCAAACAGCCATTTCCCATTTTTCTTTATAAAGCCTGTATATGAGATTCCTTCAACCTCGGGATATTTATAATTCAAGATTAAAGCCTTTACTGCTTCCAGTTCAGTATCCTTGCCATTAAATACAAGCAGTTCACCTAAAGCTTTCTTAAATGACACTACTGACGTAAAGTTCTTTATGTCTATATCCTTGATGTATGTTTTACCGGTAGTGCATTTAATCTCAACAGTTAAAATGTTGCAATGTTCAAATCTGATCAGCTTTATCGGACGTAGAACAAAGTTTGAAAGAATGATTACTTCTTTTGAATCTTTGTTATACTTAACCTTTTTGTATACTCCGTCTTCAATAAATACCCCGCCTGGAATGTCTATAGGATTTTTGTCCGCAACAGCTCCAATGCTCTCCACAGGCTTGCCATACAGTTGGTCATATCCCAGGTCCATTTCCGGAGGTTCCGGCAGCTGCTTCTCCTGCTTTGCTTTCTTTGGTGTATAAGTTTCAGTCACATCGTTAATCGCTTTCATAATTGTTATTGACCCATACGTCCCGTCTGGCCTTGCTTCGTCCCACTTATCACGATACAAGCCAGAACGACGGAATATCCTGTTTATGGTGGCTGAATCCTTTGTGTAGAATGCCAGTATATTACACAGCGCAAGGTCTGCTTCCGACTGACTGGAATAATTACCTTCCCAACGCCCGGCCATAAGCTCCTGGAATGCATATCCGTTCTTTGCATTGCTTGCTTTATTGATAATCGCTTCATCATTCAGGGTAATTTCTGTTTGCGGAGCTGCCTTTTTCGTTTTTTTAGGCTTGTCTGCTACATATTTAGCGTGTATCTGCGCAAGCTCAGCCGTCCGCTCTTCAATTTCTGTGTGGCCATCGTCCAA
>ENA-OWPA01000766-OWPA01000766.1-bioreactor-metagenome-genome-assembly--contig:-NODE-766-length-33273-cov-16.604380_pt1 | contig 33273 bp, 41 predicted proteins | sample MGYA00238139_ERZ651803 | MGnify/ENA primary metagenome ERZ651803 (study PRJEB26909, sample SAMN07631231) | bioreactor metagenome | isolation source: Switchgrass digestor | place: USA: Dartmouth... | reverse complement strand
ACGGCTGAAGGAACTGATTGATAACGGAAAACCTGTAATAACAGCGGTTGATTTGTATTATATGAGATATCACAGAGCATATATGAAAGAACATGGTATACACTGTGTGGTTATTACAGGATATGACGAAGAAAATAATTGCTTTGAACTCTTTGACAAATTCAGACTTTCAAGCAGTGATTTCGATGGAACTCTACCGATGGACGAAGTAAATCAGGGCAGGGTTTCAGACAATCCTCTGCCATGGGGAGAAATGAATAAACGGCCAATACGAAATCTATGGATGGAGATATGTGTCGACGAAGCTTTCAGCATAGACGATGATAAATTAATTAATGTATTAAAAGAAATCAGACGACAAATTTTATCTGAAAATCAGAGATACGAAACAGAAAAGAAAAAGTTGGAAATTGAACATAATAAAATTATTACTGACCTTGAAACAGCATATAGAGTTAATTCTGAATTGAACACTGCCTGTCTAATTTGTGAAGGTAAAGGTATAGTAGAAGTGCCAAATGATAGTACTGCTGATAGTCACTATCATACAAAAACATGTCCTGCTTGTAATGGAAGTGGGAAAAAAGTTATAGATTTATGTGGTTCAGAAAGGAAAAATTCATGAAAGAAGTATACGTATTAATAAATGATGCAGATGGTGAAGCATGTAGGATAGAAATGGAATTAGATTAAAATGAAGCGAAATTAATTTAAGAAATTTTTGATAAACTTTCAATGAACTGGGGTTCTTTATCAATTTATAAAAAAGATTGGTAAAATGAAATTCCACTTTGATTAAGCGGAGAAAGGAGCAAAACATGAATGAAATATATCTTATAACATTTTCTCCAGATAAAGATTCGTTTTTCATAACTAATCGATTAACGTATTATTGGAAACATAATAAAAATTTTAATAGTGAACTGGACGCTATTACTTATTTTACAAGTCATATGAAAGAATTTATTGATGCTTATAAACAAATGACTTTTTATGTAGATAGCGATACTCTAACATTGGAAACGAGTGAAGTTACATATACTTTTGATATTTCAGAAGGTGATGATGAATGAGGTTAAGTTTTAACCAGAAAGGAGAAATGTATGCAACGAAATAAATACTTAGATGATTTAGGAATCCCAATAAATAAGTATGGTACAAATTTTACCAAAGGTGATTTTCATAAAAGAAAGAGATGGACAAAACAAAGAAAGTTATATGGATTTGATGATAGGGAAACATGGAATTTAGATTATACATTTATAGAATGGTTATATTCAAGACTAATGATGTATAAAGAAGTATCAATTGTAGATTTAAACTTTAATAAGTATGAATTTGAAGGAAAAGAAATTTCGCAAGGAGAAGCAATTGACTATATTTTAAATATATGCAAAGAAGTATTAAAAAACGATAAATATATTAAACATAACGAAAACTTAAATAAAGCTATAAAATTATTTGCAGATATATTACCTGATATGTGGTGGTAGAAAGGATAATGTATAAAAAAATTTATTAATAATGAAATGTGACTTTTATGAAAGATATATGAGGTACGTCATGAATAATAATGAAAATAAATCAATGCAAGAAAATATAAATGAATTTGTAGAACAAGTTAACTTTGAAAGAAAGATAGAAATTATAATGAAACAAACTAAAGTTATTTATGATGCAGCTTTACAAACTGGATTTAATGAAGAATACGCTTTTTATTTTGCAAATCAACACTACTGCAAATGTATGGATATATAATTTTAGGAGGTAAAAATAATGAGTGTTATATTGTATTCAACAGGATGTCCTAAATGTAAGGTAATAGAAACAAAACTTAAACAGAAAGGGGTGGAATATACAATCATTAGTGATATTGAGGTTATGACACAAAAAGGTTTTATGACTGTGCCTATACTAGAAGTAGATGATGTCGTAATGGATTTTGTAACTGCAAATAAGTGGATTAATGAAAGGAAGTAGACTATGGATATTAACATTAGATTAAACAAAAATTTCACAACCGCCTTTAACAGAATGTTGTCTGATTATGGAGAAGAACTAGCAAAGTTAAATGGATTTTCAGACAGTCAATTAAGTTATACAGATTTCATTGACAATTTCATAGACAAACAAACAGTAGCAGATGCAAGTATTGACGGAAATTCAAATGTAGGACATAAAGATATAGTTACACTTGAAAATGAAATGAGTAAACCACATTCAAAATTACTTTGTTTCAATAAAATTTTTTATGAAATGAATAAAAAATATGGATTTAAAGACGCAAATGATTGGTTAAGAAATGAATGGGATGGTCATTTTTATTTACATGACGCTTATAATTCTACTATGAAACCATATTGTTATGCTTATGACTTAGAAAGATTAGTAAACGAAGGTTTATATTTCATAGATAATTTTAATTACCAACCCCCAAAACATCTTAATACATATACAGATTTTGTAGGCGAATTTGTTAGTTGGAATTGCAATAGAACTAGCGGAGCTAAATAGCCGATGGCTCCTTTGAACAGTAATGTTCTCAAAATAAAAGCCGTGAACCTAGAAATCTAGGGTGTCAATTCAACGTATAGGAACTGTAGGAAATGACAGTTAGTGAATTGGCTAACGGGGGAAGCTGTAAGGTTATCCCGTGCTAAGCTATCAAATTCATTTCTATCTATAACATGTTGACAAAAAAGTAAAGGAGGGTTTAATAACAAAGAATAAATAATATAGAATGGAAAGTGATTAAATAAACCCCATTTTATATGGTATCTAGTGAAGGACATGTAAAAAGTTTAAGCAGAAAAGTAAGAATTTTTAATGGAAAAGTAGAATGTTATAGAAACATTAAAGAACAATATCCTATGGCAGAAAAAGATATCAGAGGATATAAGAGTGTTTCAATCATACAATATGATTCAAACATGAAACCAATAAAAAAAATATATGAGACAAGTACATAGATTAGTCTTGGAAAACTTTAAACCAGTAGAAAATATGCATTTATTATAAGTCAATCATATTAACGGTAACAAAGCAGATAATAGACTAGAAAATTTAGAATGGGTTACACCTAGTGAAAACACTAGACATGCCAATAAGATGGGGAGAGGGCATCAAGTAAATCAAAATGGTGAGAAAAATTCAATGGCTAAACTTAAAGAAACAGATGTAATAGAAATTATACATAAATTAAAGAATCCTCATTATAAAATTGTACAGTTAGCCAATGAATATAATGTTCTACCTAAAACAATAAGAAATATAAAAAATGAAGTAACATGGAAACATATAGATAGAAATATTTGATAGTATGTGTATCGACTATTCCTTCGGGAAGTAGGATGTAGGTGAAACTCCTACATCCGAAGTGCGGCTCCCCATTTTATAAATGGGTGAAGATATAGTCAGTAATTACACCGTATTACGGTCGGCTTACCATCGTTTTTAGTTTATTCATATTATTTCTGGAAAAAAGATTGTGAATCTGGATATACAAATAATCCAAAGCAATTAAGAGATCAAGAATTTCAGAGAATTGTTTATAAATTAAACCAACCTTATTTAAAAGGTGGAATTCAATCAGCATTCACCAACTTTAGCATCTTTGATAAACCATACCTAACAGAATTGTTTGGAGGTAAAACTTATCCAGATGGAACGTTTATTATTGATTACATTGATGAAATTAAAGAATATCAAAAAGCATTTATGGAAGTGGTAAGTAATATTAGAAGTCAAAATATGATGACATTTCCAGTTATAACTTATTCATTGCTTCGGAAAAATGGCAAGTTTGTAGATGAAGATTTTGCAAAATGGTGTTGTAAACACAATATGAAATGGGCTGATGGCAATTTCTTTGTTAGTGATGACATAACATCAATGAGTAATTGTTGTAGACTTCTTTCAAATATAAAGCAATTAGGATATTTTAATTCAATTGGTGGTACAGCACTAGAAGTAGGTAGCATTAAAGTAAATACAATTAATCTTGCTAGAATATCTTATGAAGTAAAAACAACAGATGAATATTTAGAAGTATTAAAAGACAAGACATTATTATGTATTAAAACGCTTGATGTAATTAGAGGAATTATTAAAAGAAACATTGAAAAGGGATTGTTGCCCAATTATACAAAAGGAATCATTAATCTTAAATCTCAATATAATACTATTGGTATTATTGGTATATATGAAACTTTACAAAAATTTGGATACACAACTAGGGATAAATTTGGTAATACATTTTATACTGATGAGGGTGTTGAATTTGCTAAAACTATTTTGAAGACAATCACCGAAGTAAAAGATAAGTTTGCTGAAGATAAGGACTATTCAATAAATATTGAAGAAATTCCTGCTGAAAGGGCGGCAGCAATATTAATGGAAAAAGATAAATTCTTTTATCTAAACGAAAAATATGAATTACCTTTGTATGGTAATCAATGGATACCATTAGGCGTTAAGACAACATTAAAAGAGAAGATCAGATTAAGTGCTATTCTTGATAAAGCTTGCTCTGGTGGTTCAATAGCTCATATTAACATTGATTCTCCATTTAATAACTTTGATACAGCATGGAAATTATTAAACTATATTGCAGATGAAGGTGTAACCTATTTTGCTTTTTGTACTAGAATAAGTGCATGTGTAAATAATCATGGTTTTTATGGTGATATATGTCCTCATTGTGGAAATCCTAAAATAACAACATATCAACGAGTAGTTGGATTCCTTACTCCTGAAACTACTTATTCAAAGGAACGAAAGGCTGAATTTAAATTAAGAGATTGGATGGAATTAGATAGAATGAGGGAAATTGGATGATAATAAAAAATCTTATAGATGAGGATTTTACTAACTACAAACTTCCTTCAATGTTTGTAGGATTTCCAAGTTGTAATTTTAAATGTGAAAAAGAATGTGGTATGCGAGTATGCCAAAACGGTATACTCGCCACATCACCTAACATAAGTATCAGTATTGATGAAATTATAGTACGATACATGAGCAATTTTATCACTAATGCAATAGTAATTGGTGGACTTGAGCCATTTGATGATTTTGACGTTTTATTGGTGTTTGTTGACAAATTACGAGCTTGTACTAATGACGATATAGTAATTTATACAGGTTATTATGAAAACGAAATAGAAACCCAAATTGATACTCTAAAACAATATAAAAACATTATTATTAAATTTGGCAGATATATTCCAAATCAAAAACCTCACTATGATGAAATTTTAGGAGTTTATTTGGCTTCAGATAATCAATATGCTAAGAAAATAAGTTAATAAGGAGATCTAACATGAAAAAGAAAATAGAGCAAATACCAATACAATATCTATCAGCAGCAATTTTAATAGTAAACATACTACAACTAATAGTAGTTTTAGTAAAGTAACATACAACATATAGAATATTAAACCTAATAAAATACTTCTTTTATTATTGAGGTGATAACTTGATTCTAAAACTTACATATGACTTAATTACTAAAACCAAAGAAGTTCAATCAAATATATCTGACGATGATATTAAATCTTTATTCACAATAATCTTTAATAAAGAATACGATCCAAAAACATGCAATTATCAAATAATCAAGGAGGGAGATTAATGACCAAGTATAATCAATTTGTAAAGGCACATCCTAATCGAATTGATTACCAATACTGGAAAGATGACAAAACAATTATAAGATATACATATGATAATAAAACATTTAAAGGGATAGAACAAGTTTACAAATTGGCAGATGAGTACGAGATAGATAAAACAGAAGAAATAATGCAAGATTTATTTGGATACTAGGAGTGATTAAATTGGATGAATACGATTTTAGAGAGCATTTTAAAATAGATGATGTAATTTATTATTTACGTGTAATGCCCGATTTAGGAGTTAACGAAGTGCTAGAAGGTAAAATTAGAACTCTTGAATCTAATTACATAGTTATTGCACGTACAGATAATACACGCCAAGCTGTTTATATTAGTAAAAATGCGAAGAATTTCATATATAAAAATAAAAAAGAAGCAATTAATGAATCTAAAAAATATACAGTTAGAAAAGTTACCATTGATAGGAGTGATGATTAATATGATTATTAATGAAAATGATTTAATATTTGCTAAGATAAAACCAGATGCAAAAATACCTTCTAAAATTGATGAAAATGCAGGTTATGATATATATCCTTGTTTTGACGAAAGATATATTTATATAAAACCACATGAAACAAAGTTGATACCTACTGGTATAGCTAGTGCCTTAAGTTCTAAGTATTATATTCAAATAGAAGAACGAGGTAGCAATGGTAGTAAGGGAATAAAAAAATCCGCTGGTGTAATTGACAGTGGATACAGGGGTGAATGGTTTGTTGCTATAACAAACACTAATGATATACCTGTTATAATAGCAAAGGAAGGAGTAACAGCGTCAGAAATATTCGGAGATGTTTGTATGAAACATATTATTTACCCATATGAGAAAGCTATAGCACAAGCAATAGTTCATGAAGTACCTAAAATGAATGTATATGAAATATCATATGATAAATTACTAACAATTAAATCAGAACGGGGTACAGGTAAATTAGGGAGTAGTAATAAATAACTTAAATAAATAGAATATATAACTATTGACAAACTTAAAGTAATGTGGTAATATTACCAATGTAAGGGATAATATTAGCACATTATTAGAAAGGAGTTTGTAATATTAATGCTTTTATTAAAAAGAAAATCAACACTAGAAACAGATAACTTAGTACATATTGAAGATGTCAAAATTCCACCTGACTTTGCAAGAACAAAATGCAGACAAAGTAAAATTGATCGTGCAAAGCAATATTATTTAGAACATAAACAACTAGACAAGCCTATAACTGTAATACCAGAAATTAACGAAAAAGGATTTCCTAATAAACTATTATTAGTTAATGGATATTCACGTTATCTGGCCGCAAAAAGACTTTGTTTAAACAAAGTTCCTGTAAAGTACATAGATATTAATACATATTACCGTAATGCATAAAATATATAACAATAAAATAATCGGAGGTACTAATGCGAAAAATATTAACACTAATTGGACTAATCTTATTACTGATATTATTACAACCAGTTACTAGAGTTTATGCTTTTGAAGAAGGAGTTGCAGGAATAAGCAAAATATTAAATAATAATGATATTAAATTATTAGATATGTGGACAACAGATATAGTTAATTTACGAGAAAAACCTACAACAACATCTAATATCATTACTACACTTGATAAACGAATTAAGGTACAAATGATATCTTCCTCCAATGGTTGGAGTAAAGTTATATATCAAGACAAAGTAGGGTATATTTACTCAAAGTATTTAAGGGATAGTGAATTACCTAGTTTAGAGTTTACAGATGAAGAAATAGATTTAATTGCAAAAATAATATGGTTGGAGAGTAGAGGGGAGGAGGATATCGGAGAAGCGGCAGTTTTTAAGGTAATAATTAACAGACTTTTATCTATTAATTTTAGCGATACCATATATGAAGTACTAAGTGATAAAAATCAATTTACTACATGGAAACACATAAATAAGGCTGAACCAACAGAACGTGAATATGAAATTATTGAAGAAGTTTTAAATGGCGAATGGGATGGACTATTATCAGAAGAATATGTGTATTTCAGTAGAAAACCATATAACAATAAAGATGTAATCAAAATAGGAAATCATTATTTTTGCAAGGAGTAGATATACAATGCGAAGTTATTACGATAATAAATACGATTATGATGAAAACAAATATGATTTAGATGAAAGAAATTTCGATAGTAAATATAAATGCCCTGTTTGTGGAGCTAAATTGGTTAAAGATTACGAGACAATAGAAACGTGGGGTTATAAAACAAGATATCCAGTATATAGTTGTCCTGATGGACATTGCTAAATAGTACATATAAAGGAGATAGATATGGTAATAGCATTAATTAGTATATTGATTATATTTATATTTTTTACTTTGATTGCTTGTGGGTGTTGTAGTATATCAGGAAAAATGAGTCGTGGAGAAGAAGCACTTCAAGACTTGGGATATTCAGGATGGGTTGATATTGGGAAATTAAATGATTTAGAAAGAGAATCTTTTAATAGATTATTAGAAGAATTCAAGAAACATAAGAAAAGAACATTAAACTAAGAAAGGAATAATTAAACATGAAGATTGAAAACACACAAGTGTTTAATTTCGAGGTAGCAATACGTGGTATGAGGAATCCGCTTGAATCATGGAATAAATCTGATAGTAATTATTGTTTTAATTTTAATATAACAGATTTGGATTGTGATAAATGTAAATTGAAAAATACAAATTGCAATATGAGTGGTTTTTATATTATCGGAGATAATGATTTGAGACTCGCACAAAAACTAATTAAATCAGGTGGAGAACATAGAAAATTTCTAAGAATGATTCATGTATGTGCGGATTTTGATATGCCTAGATACTGGTGGTCTGAAATGGATACATATCATTTTAATACTAAAAACTCATGCTCAACAATGCATAGATTATTAAATACTGATAAACCAATTACAAAAGATATGTTTGTTATATGTAAAGAAGATAAAGATATAGCATTATTAGTAATTAATCGGCTTGAAGAATTGAGAAAAGAATATAAACAAGAAAAAGATTATCAAAAACAAACTAGATTATTGGTGCGTGCAAAAAGATTATTAATGGAAGGGTTTTTACAACTTAGAACAGTTGATACAAATTATGAGGAAATAAGAAGAATTTACCTTCAGAGGAAACAGCATCGCTTAAAAGAGGAATGGGTAGATGTTTTTTGTAAATGGGTTGAATCATTGCCATACGCAAAAGAGTTAATTATGTATGAAGGGTGATGAAAATGAAGAATAATGTAATTGTTTTGGTGGGGGAATCTGGATCAGGTAAATCAACCATAGCGAATACTTTAGCAAAAATGTATGGATATCAAAAGATTATATCTTATACCACAAGACCACCAAGACCAAACGAATATAATGAAATAGATTATTATTTTATACCAGAACAAAAATTCTTAGGGTTAAAAGCAAACAACTTTTTCGCTGAAGTTGGCGAATATAGAGGTTGGTATTATGGAAGTGCTGCTAATGATTATAAGCAAGATAAAATGATAGCAGTATTAACTCCACACGGGTTAAGACAAGTAAAGAAAAACAAAGATTTAGATATTGTTAGCTTTTACATAAACATTCCTAGACGAGACAGATTAATTAAGTTATTACAGCGTGGAGATGATATCGAAGAATGTTATAGAAGAAGTTTAAGTGATGTTGGAATGTTTGATGGAATAATTAATGAAGTTGATTATGTGATAAATAATGAAGGATATAGGGATACTCCTGAAAAAATAGCTGAAAAGATATTTAAGATAATAAAGGAGATTGGTAAATGAAGATAAAAAGCATATATCTTGGAGGTGCAATGGGGTGTTTTAAAGACACTCCACACCTAATGAAACAATGGCGAACAAATGCAACTCATTTACTAAATGAATACGCAAAATTTAGAGATATTAAATTAGAAATAGTTAATCCTATTGATTATTATAACTTTGATGAAGTTAGGCATCAGTCAGAAAAAGAAATAATGGATTTTGATTTGTGGCAAGTAGTACATAGTGATTTAATACTTGTTAATTTAGACAGAATACACGATAGTCCAGGGACAATAATTGAGTTATATGAAGCTAAACGAAGTGGAATACCTGTAGTAGCATTTGGTGATGATAACGGACTTCATCCTTGGATTAGAGAATGTATTAATAGGATTGAAAGTAGTTTGGATAAGGCGATTGAATTTATTGCAGAGTTTTACATGTAGGAGAAAGAAGTAATTAAATGTACCCAAAACCAAATTTTGATTATTTAAAAGAACATTTCTATGATGAAATTACAAACTATAAACAATGGAATGCACAATATAAAGCAATAATAAAAGCTTTGAACGTATCTAAGTTTGAAAATAAAAAATATAAGATTATGGAAGAATATTTTGGTGATATTGCAATGGCATACTTAATTTACAAACATGATAAAGAAGGTTATAAATTTAGTGGATTATAATGGAATAATTTTAATAGTGAGTACATAAGATGAAACAGTTATAAAAAGGGGGTATTAATGAATGGAAGAAAGTAAAAATATGACACAAGAAAAAATAGTATATACCGTTCAAGAGATTAAAGAAATTTTAGGCATAGGAATTAATCAATGTTACGAGCTTGTAAAATCTGGCGCATTCCCAGTTAAATATATAGGTAAAAAAATGGTAATTCCTGCAAAACCTTTTATGGATTGGTTGAATAATTAATTTGCATATGGTATACTCTTTTTGCCAAGAGTATACCATTTTTATATCTTCATGATAGTAATAAATGATTAAAAATGAAATTGTTTATGGGGATAAAACTAGGTTGACATTTGGTTGACATGAGTACAAAAAATCATAAATTATCATAAGTTTTTATAAGTGTAATGAAATTAAAACCAAATCGCTGAAACATAGATAAATAGTGGGTTTGAACGATTATAAGTGAAATTAAATTAAATGAAACATATTAGCGAATGGCAGTTCGACTCCCCTCAGCTCCATTTCGAAATACCACTAAACTCAAGGGTTTGGCGGTTTTTTATTACTCTTGGTTGACATGCTGGTTGACATTCAAAAAAAATATGTTATAATCTAGCTATCTGGTTGACATACATGCTATGTTTTAATAAAGGAGGATAGCAGAATGGCACGAATAAAAATTGAAAATAATATATATTATGATGACGAAAGAGAATTGTACTATGTTTACATGGATTATGGTAAAGATTCAAATGGCAAAAGAATTAGGAAACAACCTACATTTAAATCAAAATCAGAAGCAAAAAGAGCATTAAAAGAATTTGAAGCTAATAAAACTAAAGGTACTTTGGTTATACCTAATGACATTACATTAAAAGAATGGCTAGAATATTGGTTTAAAAATATAGCTAGTAATAATGATGAAGAGTCAACATTGTATGGATATAAGAACATTATTTATAAACATCTGATTCCTTCTTTAGGTGATATAAAATTGCAAAAATTAACACCAAAAAATATTCAAGATTATTATGCTTCTAAACTTAATGATAAAAACAATAAACTTAGTACAAACACTGTACGTAAACATCATACACTTTTAAAAACTGCATTATCTGTAGCTGTAACACAAGAAATTTTATTAAAAAACCCAATGGACAAAGTAATTCCACCCAAATATATTAAACCTAAGATAAACTATTATGATGTTGAAACATTAAAAAAACTTTTTGAATTAGTAAAAAATACAAGATTAGAGTGTGCAGTATGGTTATGTGGATTTACAGGAATACGAAGATCTGAACTATGCGGAATAAAATGGAGTAAAATTGATTTTAAAAATCAGATACTATATATAGAGGATACTAGAATTAATGTAGGATCTAAAATAATAGAAAGAGATTTTAAAGCAAAAAATGAAACTTCAATAAGAAAAATAGCATTAAACGATAAATTAATTGAAATATTAAAAAGCGAGAAAGCGAAACAAGAGCATAATAAAGAATTACTAAAATCGCTTTATATTGATACAGATTATGTCATTGTAATGGATAATGGTAAACCATACAGACCGAATTATTTATCTGAATTATTTACAAAATTTATTAAAGATAATGGTTTACCAGAATTAACACTTCATGGTCTACGTCATACTGTAGCATCAGTAGCTAACGAAGCTGGAATAAGTATGCTAAATATCAGTAAAATTTTAGGGCATAGTAATATTTCCACCACAGCCAGAGTATACGCACATTTATTTGATGATGCACATAAAGATAGTATGGCTGCTATTGCAGACGAGATAGGTGTAGGCATAATAAACCCATAACGAGTAAAAAATAGGGGAGTAATCAAATCGACTACTCCCCTTAAATATTATTTTATTCTTCCAGAAACCAAAGCATTAATAGTCTTTGCTCCTGCTTTAGTACCATCATCTTTACCGTCTTTATTCCAATTCAACTGTTTCCAATAATTCAATACTGCTTGCTGTGTTTTTGAACCATAAACACCATCTACAGTAAGATTAGCTTTTGCAACTTGATTTAATTTAATTTGTAACCAATATATATCAATCTTATTAGATTTAGCTGTCACAGTTTTTGTAGGTGTAAGTATCGTTAAAACATCTGACCTAAATATATCCATTGATTTACTATGTTTCGGAAACCAATGCATAACATCAGCATGATTACTAGCATATCCTAATTTATGTGCTTCAGAATGACATACTATATTCAAAGGATTAATATTATATTTAGTACACAAATAAGCACATAACTCAACAGCCTTATTGTAAACATTATTAAAATATTCTTTACTCTTTAAATTATCTTCACATATCTCAAACTGGATGTGTGAATTATTATAACTTCCCTTTGAACCTTTACCACAACCCCAACATCTCATAGTAAAGGGCAATGTTTGATATATTCCATTAGCATCTATAAAAGCGTGAACCGCCTTCTCTATTCCACTACGATTCCATGACTTAATAAATACTTCTGCATTTGTTTGATTGCAACCTGTACTATGTACAACAATACCAGTAGGCTTGATAGTTTTCCCTTGTTTATAACAATCATTGTTAGTTAACATCTTTTTAGTGATTTTAATTGCCATATAATCACCCTTTCTAAACAAAAAAGAAGGAGAGTACTAAAGTACACTCCTTTGTATACAATATGTAGTAATATTTATATTTTTTGAATACTATATATAGTAATAAAATTTAAATAAAATTATACTTTCATCAAGATTTTTTAACTATTTCACCTGTAATAGTTTCTGCGTTTATTTTTAAAACACTTTTTGAATTAACATCTTCGTTAATAATTACAATTTCTCTTATAGATTCATTTTCTGCCAACCATTTCCTCATTACTTCCAAAGCTTCATCAACCCATTTACTGAATTTTTCAAATGAAATTAACTTAGCAGTAATAGGGAATTTATCAACAAACCAATCATAAACATAACGAAGTTTCAACTGTCCTGTACCGCTTCCCATCTTTTGCTCTGCAATGGTAACAGCATATAACAACCATTGCTTTATTTTCTCAACCTGATCCTTTGTAGGTAATCCTAAAAACTTATATACTGCAAAACCAACGACAACCACAAAAGCAATAATACCAAAAACAACATACCAATTATCAGCAAACCAATTCATACAAATCCTCCTTAATCACTACTTATACTTTCATTAATAGTTTCAATAAAATCATTTTCAATCTTATCTTCAATGATTTCCTTAACTTTATCATTTTTATCTATTGCTCCAAGTAATTGTATTTGATGATCCGATTTCGCCATATTATAATAAAAGGCTCTAGCAACCCCATACGCACCCCAACTAGCAAGACAAATAGGACTAATATCTTTATCAAAAACCACTAATAAAATTATGTAAGCAATAGTTATAGCCCAACATTCGTACCGTGCATAATTACATAGCTTTTTGCTGTACGCAACAAAGGTTTTTTCTTTTTTCATTTTCATCACCTTACTTACCAGTATAAAAACTATTGTTTTCCATACATTCTTTATACTTTTTTGTTATGTATTCATAAGCAAGTTCAACCTTACCATTATCAAGATTGTTGTCTCTAAGGTATTTTTCATAGCGATCATAAAGACCAATAATATAATCATATTCTTCTTTACTTTTTAGTTTATCAAATCTTAATTTATCTGCAAAATTTAAAATATCTCTACGCATACTTTCTACTGTATGATCCTGCAAATCTTTTTGAATTGTTTTAACATCTATTTTTAATTTGTTTATATCATCAATTACTTCTTTGTTTAACTTCTTTCCTAACCAATTTAAAAACATAGTTATAGGTTTAAATTTAATAATAGGTGTTATCTCACATGCTACCAAACCGCTACCTAACAAAGTTCCAATCAAAACTTTAAACTCATTCAATAATCCCAAAATTTCTTCCATAGTTACATACCTCATTTCTTTTGGTGTTGCAACTAACGTCATATTAAGGTATAATATAATCGTCAGTTTTGACATATAGAAAAGCTACAAGTCGATGGTGGTAAAATACATGCTTGTAGCTTTTCGCATATAAAAAAGAACCTTTAAGGTTCAATTACTTCATCATCACCTATTTCAAAATCATCAGAAATATCTTCGTATTCACCATCATCTTTACTTGGTTCTTCAATTGGTTCTGTTGGTTCTTGCTGTTCTTCGGTCTGTTCCTGCTGTTCTGTTTGTTCTCTCTCAATTTCTGCCTGTACTTCGGCTGTTACAACAATTACAGCGTCAAAATCCTCTTGGGTCAACTGCCCTTTTTGATAATAATTAAAAGCCATTAGATTAACCTGTGCCACAGTAAAGCTCCGTTCGCGGCAGGCTTGGATAAGGTTGTCACGCAACCAATTAGATAGATTAAACATTATACTGTACCTCCTAACGCTAATAATGCTTGTGTAATTTTATCAAGTCTTGCCATGATTACCTCGGCAAAATTGCCAAGGCGGCTTAAAAACTTAGCAGTAATATTAGGTTGTATTGATGCAGTGGTAAGTACGTTGGTTATGCCTTTGTATGTGGTAAGCGGTGTATATTCAGATTCAGTAACAACGGAATCTGCCAATTCATATAAGACGATAACTGGGTTGGATTGTAGTCCAGTTTTAAAATCTTCCAGACTTGTATTTATGGTATTCCCATTTCTTATTCTTATTTTTCTGTTATCTGTTACACTAATACCAACAACATCTACTGTATCGTTTACGGAAATATTTCTTTTTGTATAATGAGTGCATAGGATATTTGATAATGGCTTCATATTGCCAACTGATATTTCAAAATAGGGAATGTTTGCTGAACTTTTTCCCCAGTTTTCATCTTCACTACCATCAAATATAATTACACCTACTTTCTGCGTATCACGTCTTTTGCCATTAGCAAATAATTCTACTTTGTCGACTACATCAGTATTTGGTATGCTTTTGCCAGAAAATGAAATGGTAATTTTATTGCTACCTTTGTATGGTGTATATAGAGTAGCTGTGTTACCTAATTCTAATTTTATAGCACCTCTGTCTATTGGATTACCATCCCATATATTTGCCCATGTTATTCTAAAATATCTTGCCCCCGTTGGTGCAATAAACGTTTTGCTAAATTTTGCGGATTCGTTAAAAGTTATAGATATTAAGAAATTCTTATTATTGTCATAAAAACACAACCGCATTTGGAAATACACAGAGTACTGCTGGCTAATCGTATATTCCATATCTCCAACAATATAGTAATAATCAGGTGTGTATCTCCAATTTGAGTTTGTTGATATTGTTCCGTTTGCATTAATTATTCCAGCTACAGCAGTTGTATAATCAAATAAGTTATCACCACCTATTGCCACCACATCAAACGGACTATCCCCAACAGACTGTATCACAGCAGGATTGTCTGGACTTATCTCTCTACTTGGGTCTAGTGGAGTAACAACTGTCTTGCCCTCGATTACAATTTCAACTGGCATACCCTCATCGGCTACTGTGGTTTGCACAAAACCTGTGCCGGTTTGAGTATCAATAACGGCTAGGTCGACCTTTAACTGTAAATCATCTACATCGGATTCTAATTGTTCAATATCTTCTTTAATCTCTGTTAATTCAGTTAAATATTCTGTTTCTATATTATCAAACTTCTCCTGAAACTGCTGTGAAATATTTGCCATAAAAGAATTAAAAGTATTTACTCTTGCTGTCTCTGCTTGTTGTCTTTGAACTTCATTAGAAGCACGAGCGTTTTCAGCATTAGCTCTATTTTGTTCTGCTGTTTTTCTAGCATTTTCAGCTGTTTCATATGTCGTAAACATATTTTGTGCTTGAGTAAGCAATTCGCTTGCCTGTTGTGCTACCTGATGTGCCAAATTAGCTTTTTCTTCAGCTGTTTCGATTTTTTCTAATGCTTCTATAAATACAACAAGCTCATTTTTAGATTCAATACTGCCATCTTTTAAAGATTTTTCAGCTTTAATTTTAAATGTATCAGATTGTAATTGTTTACCACCATAAGATAATTCTAATTCACAAAAAACATCACCAGGAGCAGCAAAAACTTGATTCGTAAAATCAATAATGAAACAACCGTCTTTTATTTTTTTTGACTCCAAATAAACACTTTTACCATCTGGCTTATTAAAATATATTCTTAATTTTTCATCGGTAGGTGTTAATATTTCTTCACCTTGTACAACTTGAACTTTCAAGCCTCTAGCTGAATCATATTTTTTGCCAAACAATGAATATTCTAAATTATTTCTCGTTTTATTTAAATCCCATGTTATCAAAGGATAGCTTTTGGTAAAATCTATAGGCAAATCAATCACTTCCTTTCTGTATAAAAATACACGTAAATAAATACGGAGCTGTTAAAACTCCGTATTTATTCTTCTCTATCTTTATTTAGATCTGCTTCATCCTCGTCATCATTATTTTCTATTTCATCATCTGAATGTTGTATAATATTGTTATTTTCTTCATTTTCATTATTACAATCATCAATAATATTCCTATAAATTAACGAGTTAATAATTTCTTCCATAGATTGCACCTTTGCCTGTAGATCCTGTATTAATTTCTCTGTAGGATCAGTACTTAACTCTGCTGTATATGCCTTATTATCAATGTCATAAGATAATGTTTTTAACGCAACACAATCATTATAAACAGCAATAACAGCACCATTTTCAAGCGTGTATGTAATTTGACTTACATTATCTGTATTTGATAGAATGGACAATACAGTATTATAATCTAATTCAGATTTAAATATTAAACGTCTACGTTTAGTTACATCATTTGGTACAATACCAAGTGGCAAAGCATCGAAAATTGTTCCGTCTTTTAATATTAATTTTTCCATATAAGAACCTCCTAAAGTTTAATATTACATATTAATAAAAAGCTATGTAATAACAATACCAATCATATGAAGCATTTAACCTATTTGCACAAGCTGAAAAGCCTGTTGTTGATATACTATTTCTTAATACAACGGGATTTTCAATATATGATATTGTATTAGGTGTATCTGTTAGTTGTAGTAATATAACAGATGGTTTGGTGGATAATGTCTCACCAAACGAAACATCTACAGTTTGCAATCCTGTTTTATTAGTTGCAGGGAAAACAAATACTCCAGTTTTGTTTGATAAATTACTATTCCAACTACTCCATGTACCAGCAACACATTTTCTTGTCCTTAATCCAGTTGAATAATGTGTTACCGTTTGGAATCCATATCCATCAGCATTATAATAATAACCCATTACATAATGTCTTCCACCAGTAAAGGTTAAATTGCTTACTGATACAATAATAATAATTTAGCGAATGTAGCAAAGCTATCAAGCTATAATTATGATGCCAGTATTAATCCTTTAACTTATACTTTCGATAGTACAGGTGCATATCTAGTATTTACTTATAGAGGTTCAATTGGCAATACTGTTTACAATTCGCTTACCTTTATTATGTGTTACAGTGGAGTTGTATCACAAATTCCTATTCTTAAAGGCAGCGATATTACTATTAGTATTTCAGGATTAATAATTACTGTTACTGCTTCTACCACATTAAGAATGGGCGTTATTAGATTAGCTTAAATTATTAGATTTCCTGCCAATCTATGCTACTTGTACTACTATTAAGTCTACCAAGCCATAGTTTATTATCGTTGTAAGCATAACAGATAACCGCAAACCTAAAAATTCTTTTGTACAGTATAGTCTGCATTATAGAACTTACAGGAGCCCCATTTGTAATGGTTTTACCTCCATAATTATATTGTACATTGTATTTTGCATTACTTAAAATCGTATACAAATTGTCATTATTGCTGCCTTCAATAAAGATTAAGTTTCCTAAATTATTATTTTGCTCATTAATAGCAGATACTAGGTCGGTCTTGTTATTAGTAGTAAGCAACGCCAAATCACCTATAGCATCATCGTTATCCTTTATACCCTTGTCCATTCTATTTAAAAAAGTAGGATTAATTGGAGTAGAAGCGTTGTTCTGCCAATTAATCCTTGTGTATCTCTTCGCCATTATGTATCACCACCATTGTTTAATATATTGATTAAACTTCAACATTTTATTGAATATCAAAATCATCTTCAATCATAAAGTCCAAGTCATATAAAAGACTTGGTTTAATATCTTTATCCTTTCTCTTACAATAGTCCTTTAAATCAGAAGCTTTAATAGGATATATGTCAACAGTATTTTCACATTTTAATAGTTGAACGTGTTCTTTATTGTATTCATTTATTTTATTAGGATCTATTTCTGGTTGATTATTAATATCTAACTTAATGTTTCCTTCATTATCTTTTAATGCATATTTTATAGCTAATTCATTTTCGCATTCAGCAATCAACTTTAAAGCAGACTGTATCTTTTTCATATTTCTTTTTAGATTCCAAGATATATCAATAGGAAATTCTAATTGCATAAACTCCTTTAATGTTTCATGCAAATTGATCCATTTTAAATTAGTAAAAGTAACATTCATAATTTAAAATCCTCCTTGATTAACTTATCTATTATTAAAATTAATAAAAGTAATACATTCAGAAGTTATTGTCATTTTATTGTTGCCAACTCTTGCATAAAAAGAATTATCATCCAACTTTATCTCCATATTAAACCTTTTTTGATTTTGGTTTTCAAAATAAAATTCGCACATAAATTACCTCCTTATTTTTAAACACAATAAAAGAGCAGTCATTTGATTTGACTGCTCTGTATAAAAGACTTATTTAATTGTTATTCAACTGTAATATCACATCTTAAAACAATTACTTGAGTATCATCGGTTACAGTGCAAGTTACATATGCATTACCTTCTTTAAGTGCAGTTATTTTACCATTTATCGTACCCACTTTTATAATTGACTTATCAGATGAAGTAAATTTAATCTTCGCATTTACTGGAACATTTTCAGCCTTTAATGTATATTTTTCCCCAATTTCTAAATTTAGTTCTGAATCACTTAAAACAACCGCATTATCATCATATTCTACATATACAATAGATGTTAATTCTTGTGTAGTTCCGTCAGGTATAGTTATTTTACAAGTAATAACAGTAGAACCTTCACTAATAGCGGTTACTAAACCGTTCTTAGCATTTACCTTAGCTACGTTTTCGTCACTACTAGACCAACTATAGGATGCTCCTTTTATTTTATTATCTATGTTTATATCATAAAATGCATTTTTGGCAAGTATTATCTTTGTAGCTGTAAGTGATGGGGGAGTAGGAATACTATTTTGCTCTTTTTCAAATTCTTCCCAATTTACAGCTTTGTAAAATTTAACTTTTACTATTCCTGTTTTTGTTTCATAAGATGGATCATCTGGTTCAAATATCCAATTAAATTCATACAACCCTTCGTGTGAACTATCCCAATCAGGAATACTGAATTTACCAGTTAATTCTACGCCATCTTGACCTATAAATATCATTTTAGGAATAATTTCTTCATATGAAAATCCAGTAATACCATCAAAAACATATTCTTTGTAATTACCACCATATACTTTTTTCTTTTCGGGTTTTTGCCTTTCAGTTTGTAATGGTGTCGTTTTTAATGGTTCTAGTTTTCCTTCAATTTCAATACTTAATTTATTAACATCATTATAAGCATCTGGTAATAATATATCAATAATTTGTTTGCCTTCAGTTATAACATAATCTTCATTTAACCATTTTATTGATGAATATATTTGATTTTTATAATACGCATAACCGCTAATATAATAATCACTTAATTTATATCCTATATAAAAATCATCACCTTTATTTATTTCATTTTCCAGTCTCATAAAAATATTATAATCTGTATCATTTACATCTATAAATGTATATTCACCTAATTTTGCTTGCACAATACGATTTTCAGTAAATAAAATACTCACTAATAGCATAGTAATCATAATGGTAAATATTTTTATTCTTTTCATTATAACACCTCCTATGCTATATTTTACCATAATAATTAAAAATGATACAAGAAAAATTTTACTACTATTTTATGATGATGGGAAAGAAGCAGGCAATGACACACCTAGTTGAGATGCCAAAAAATTTATATTTGTAACAATTGCGTATCGCCATGATGATGATAATGGAGCGCTACCTGCTGATAATGCATAATTAGCAGTTGTAGCAGTTCCAGCATCTTTTGCATATTCAGCTTCATAAGCATCATAAGCAATTGATGCGGTTGTAGCATATCCAGCACTCGTAGCATAGTCTGCATTTGTAGCCGATCCTGCTTTTGTAGCATAATTTACAGATTGGCTACCTATAGTACCAGTATGAATTACTGTATAAGTTTGATTAGATTGGGTAACGGTTATAATACCATTAACATTTAAAGAGCTATTTACATTAATTCTGCTTGCACCTACAACTTCAATATCTTGACACTTTAAAAGTGGTATTTGTGCTTCTGTTGGTTCTAAAATAACAGGAATTCTTCCTATATCTTTCCAACCAATATTATTAACATTCATTATTAGAGAAGCAATATTACCATTATAAGTAAAAGTAGAGATAAAGTTTGAACCATATATTGTACCCCCATAAATATCCGAACTATTTATTGTACTGCCATAAATAGATGAGGCGTTAATTGTACCTTTTAATTTAGCATTTACTGCTTCAAAACTACCATCAGTAAGTATTTTGAAATTACCATTGGCAGTAACAAGACCTTCTAACTGAATGTTGTCTGCTTTAATTTTTACCAATGAACCTGTGCTGGCATCAGAGTTTAAAGCCACAGCTGCAATTCTACCATTACCATCTGTCTTTAAAACTACTTGCCCAGCTAAAACAGATATTTGACCACTTAATATGTTTTCAGCATTTATAGCTCTCGTTACTTCCTGTGTAATAGCTTCAGCAGTCTGTGTAATTCTACTACTAAGTAAGGCTTCAGAATTTTTTGATCTTATTACTTCTAATTTTATTTCTTCAGCTGTTAAAGTAATTCTACTGCTTAGCAATTCTTCAGCGTTTTTAGCTCTATTAGCTTCTAAAGTAATACTTTCAGCAGTTTGGATATATTTTGTATTATAGTCTATAACCAGATCATCAAGGATAGCTGACTTAGGTATTAAATTATCTGATGGTATTAAATTATCTGCCGGAATAAGACCAATCATTTCATTACGGGTTGTATATGTGCTTGACACTTCGGTTCTAATTTGAGTTGCAGTTTGGGTAATAAGAGAGCTTAAATTTTGTTCAACTGTAGTTGCTCTAGTCTGTTCAGTTTGTACAGCACTATCAACGTATGATTTAGTAGAATAACTTATTAATGTCTGATTAAACTCACTACGCAACCCATTTATGTTAGCAGTAATAGAAGCAGATAATCCTTTAATTGCTTCGTTAGCAGACAAATCTAATTCTGCACCTGAACCTATAAGACGAAGTTTTTCACCAATAAAGAGAGTACCAACTATAGCTTCTGCTATCAAACCATAGTAAGTTACACCGTTATAAGTATATTTTCCTAGTGCAGTTTTAGCAGTATTAAATCCATCATCAGAAAATACAATTTTATTTTTTATCATCCAAAATTGCTCTGGATCATAATCACCCGTTAAAGGATTACGTTCTCTTCCTCTAATTCCATATGCACCTATTGTAACCTCTTGATTGTCTGCATTCCACAATTCACGAGTTGCTAGATTTAAAGATTCAGTCATAGACTTACTAAATTCATAACTATACCTAGCAGCTTCATCCCATTTTTGACCACCTATACTAATGGATGTACTTGCTTTTTTTGCTTGCTCTTGTATCTTCTGGAAATCAATCGTACTATCATCAAGACGATTTCTGTTAGCAAAAACCACACTAATATCTTCTAGTTTTTCAAAATCAATCTTTATAGACAATAATCTAGCAGTAGCAATATAATCTTTATTGACTCTTATAGTAATAATGTTACCTAACCAAAAATCTCCTTGATAATTTTTGAATTCAGGTAACATATATAAATTACTTAATTTTGTATCAATAGTATATTGTGGTTGTGATAACCGCATTAATTCTTTATCAGCTTCTTCATATAACTGTTTCTTCTTTTCTATTTTAACCACTTCAGTATCAGTGTCAGCAATTACATATGTATCGTCTACATATTCATCTTCAAATGTTATATTCATTAATTCTTTAATTTGATCTTGGGTAAAATTATTAGCATAAGACAAATCATTTGCTATATTTATTATAGAATTATTTAAACTATCAATCTGTGACTGAACATTTCTTATTTGATTTTCTCTTACTTTTATTTCAGCTTCAATTGCAGAAGCAATATCTTTATTTTGTTTATATTCTGCATACTGACTACTAGATGGATCGCCAGCACCATTACTTAACAAAGCAGACAATACAACATCATAAGATGATTTTTTACTTTTTAATTCTACCAAACCATATTGTGTCCAGTCATTAGTATCAGTAGAAGGAGATTTGTTTTGCAAATTAAGCAATTGTTCCTGTAAATATTGTAATTGAATTAAATTATTTTGCTGAATACTTGATAGATTATTATATTTTGTCTGATAAGCGTTCCATGCATCAACTAACTCATCAGAAACTTTGCCACCTTCTGACCTTTTAACCATGAAAAAACCATAATTGTATATCTTATCACTTAGGGTAGGATTAACAGCGCGAATATCAAGATCACCACCGCCTCTTACTCTAAGGCAAGTAACAACCTTATCAAGTGAAGTAGAAACAATATTTTCTTTAACCAAATTACGATAATCTAAAACGATATTTACTCTTTTACCAAAATTCTCAATAGTATATGCTGATATCTTACGATTGTATGTATCGAATTGAAATATTGCACCAAAACTCTTGCTTATATCATCTGTTAAAAGACTATATGCGTCAGCCGAATCTATTTTAAATGTTCTTGCCAAACCTATTAGAGCATTATCTACATGACCTATACTCCAATTACCAAGTTGATTTGTTATTTCGTGCAATAAACTTTTTTCTGGATTAGTTATACTGTATAAATAATACACGCCATTAATATCAAATATTTTTCTACGTGTTAATTCGTATTCAAGTGATTTACATTTGACTTCTTTGTATTCATTAATTCCATCACCATTAATCTCTACATCAATTATCCAATATACACCTAAAGATTCAGCTTGAATTAAGTTTCCTTCATCAATTAAATCATAGTAAGGATTTGCTTTTCCATCTAACGTTTTATATATATTAAACTCAAGAGAGCAGATATTATTAGCATTTAATTCAAAATCTAATTTATCAGATGTTCTTAACATTCCTATACCGTTTAAGTTAGGGGTATGGAGTGTTATTTTTGGACGTTTTATTCTGCCATCATAAGAAACTTTAAAATTCATAAATATCAACCTCCCACCCTAATTTTATAATAATAAACAATCTTTAAAGTACAATTGCCTGAAATCGTGATAGAGTTTTTACCATCAATAAAGTAAAAATCACCATAATTCCAATAATCTATAATTACTCGGTTAGCAGTAGTGGTAGGTATTCCATCTTCCGATATTGTAATTATTTCGCCATTAGTACAGTTTGTAAATTTTAACGATTCACCTACCGTATTATTTTTTATCTCAATCGTGCCATTAGTAGTAGAAGTAATTATAAGAGTAGGACGATATATATCGTCTGCTTTTTCAAAATCGCTATTGTAATAAAAATCAAAATTTAAAGTATTTGTGCACGTATATATTTTTGATTTTTCACTTGAATAAGCGAAAGGTGAATCACATTGTACATTAAAATACATACCACCACTCATTACACCGATATTTTCTACGCCAGAATAAGTTAAAATACAATTATAACGAATATCATCAAAATCATCTTGATAAACTATTAACCAATGATAATCATCTTTCCTACATAACCATTTCTTCAATTCACGCTGTTTGTATACATCAATAAAAGTACCATCTTCATTACAAATTGCTATTTGAAACTTTAATGGATTGTTATATTCAGTACCAATAAGTCTAAATTTATCTGAACCTTTAGTTTTGTTTGTAATTATATTTGTTTCTTCATCATTCGATTGATTTAATGGTTGAGATGAAGAAAACCCATAAATAAGCCACACCCCATATTCTTCAGAACTTTTACCATTATAGGAAAATCTATACCCATTTATTGTGGACACTTTGTTCACCACCTTTCATTTTTCAATAGAAAAGCTATCTGACCTTTGACAGCCAGATAGCCTAAATTATTTTTTATTTGTCATTTCTTTAGTTATTAAGTTGGTTATAACTCTAAGATTTTGTTTGACTCCATTAACCAAATCGTAATCAGAAGCCACTTTTACATCTTTCAACAAACTGTCTATATGAACTGTAACAGGTGTAAGATTTTTACTTGTTGCAATTTTGGTTATATCAGGTAATTTAGTTTTAAATATATTAAAGTCATGTGTAAATTCCTTCATAAGAGGAGCGAGTTCTTTTGTAAAAATCTTAGTTCCAGCCTGATTTACAATTAATTCATCACGTTTTACTAAAGCTATACCATCCTCACCTGTTGCTTTTATAAGTCCACCATCCTTAAATCCAGCTTCTATTAATTTAGATAAAATTCTATTTTTATTAAAATCATTGGCAGTAATATCATCAACAGAATTTATCCCATCTATTTTGAATATCTGGGCTATTTCTAATGCTTGCTTTTTAGATATTGGTTTACCAAACTTATCTCTTGTGTAAGCAGCTAATTGACTTGCGTTTTCACCATAATCTTTACCCTCACCATGAGTAAGTAAATACATTATACGTTCTCTTTGGGCTTGAGTAAGACCAAAACTATCTCTTTGAGGCTCATTTTTTACAGGTGAAACAGTAGGTAGAGTAGTAGTTGGCGCTTGCACAATTGGAGTAGTATTTACACTTCGATTAATATACGGTTGAATATTTCTTATTTGGTCAATGATTCCACTACCAACACCAGAAACATCTATGCCAGTAAGAGAATTTATTTCGTTAATGATATTGCTTATTTGACCTTCAAGAGATGAAATTAAACTACCAAATTGACCAGAAGCATATTGTGTCATTCTATTAATGAGTTTTTCTTCTTCAGCATACAAATTTTTAAGTTGTTCCATTTTAGTTTCATATACAGTTTTTGCATGATCAAGCTGTTTATCTCTTGCGTCCTTTGCTAAATCTAATGACTTATCAAGCGCTTTTTCTTCTTGGTCAATTTTGTAATCTCTTTGCTTATCTATTAATTCCTCTTGTTTTTCGGCTAATTTATCTTGGAGTTCTTCCAATTCTTTTCGTGCATCCTTGTCACCTGTTTTAACTGCTAATGTCAATTCTGCTATTCTTTGTTGAATTTTGAGTATTTCTTTATTCCGTTTTTCAATATCTCTAGCATAGTCATTGGCTTCTTTATCTGCACGTAAGGCTTCTTTTTTTGCTTTAATAATTTTCTCATAAGCTTCGTAATTATCATTGATTGTTTCTTCAAGTTTCTTATATGAATCAGCTAAATCATCCAAAACTTTTTGATAATTAGCCTTAAACGCACTAGCCATTGATTTCTCTAAATCTTTTGTGCTATAACTTACATCATCTAACGCATCATGTATTTCTTCAAGTAATTCACTATATCTTTCGCTAGTGATATTACCTGCTTTATAAGCATCTGTTAAAAGATTGATTTGTGTTTTAAGATATTCAGCTTGATTAGCTGTTACACGAACAATATCGGATATTTTGGTAAAATATTCAGAACTATCTTCATCAAGATAATCCAAATCATTCTCTAATCGAGAAATAGACTTTTTAAATAATTGATTTGTCTTATTTATTGTTTTTTCTAAGTTATTAGCATATTTTTCTCTGGCTTCTTCTATTTTCTTTAAAGCTTCTTGTTCAATTTGATAGTTTTCTTGAATTAATTGACTGCGTGCGTTTTCAAGTTTTTGTAATTCACTATCTTTTTCAGCATAAGCTTCTGTACCCTTTTTTAAAGTAGATAATTCTTCTTTTGCCTGTGCAATTAATATATTATATTGTTCAATTAATTGTTTGTTTGTATCTATTAATTTTTGATTCTGCTTTTCAGTTGCCTCTTTGCCTTGCGCCTCACGTTCTGAAATGGCATTCTGAATATCAGACTTCTTATTCTCTAAAACAGCGATAGCAGCATCTACAGTTTTTGTCTGATATTTTAATACATATTCATAATGCTTTTCTATTTCATCTTGCCATTCGTCAAGATAATCTTCATTCTTTTCGTAATATTTTTTGGCAAGTTTCCAACGTTTTTCGTAGTATTCTTTTTCTGTAATGTTTTGTCTACTGAATTCCTGTTCTAATTTATCAAAATCAGTTTTTATTCTATCATTAAGAAGCTTTTTGTTTATATCAACTATACTTTGTTCTGTATCTCTAACTTTTTCTAATGAAGAACGATAATTATTCCATAATTCTTGTGCTTTCTTTACCTTTTCATATAAGTCTTTATCTGTAAAATCAGTAACATAAAAGGTAGTACCACTTTCAATTAACTTTTTATAATTACTAATACCAGTGATACTGTCATATTGCTTCTTATATGAATCGGCTGCTGACTGATAGCCTTTTTTAAGTTTTTCTTGTGCAGATATTAGGTTATTTACAGCCTTAGTTTGTTTATCATATCCAATTGTATTTGAAAGTTTATCTTGTGCTTCGTTTACTGCATTTTGAAGATTTTGAATTGATTGTGTTGCCCAATCAATCGAATTAGAAAAATCATCATACCCTGATCCTGTCTTTGTTTCAGGTGGGGTAGAAAAGATATCTTTAAATTGCTTTTGTAAATCAAATATTCTTGATACTTCTTTTACATCCTCCCATGCAAAATCCACAGGAGTTGAAGCTAATGCTTGATAAAATTCATATTCTGACTGCATAGCTGCTGCAACAATACCATGAGATGACAACCTTTTATATGCTTCAGTTTCAACAATTGCAGTCATTTCCTTTTGAGCGTTTACATATGCTGTTTTTAGATTTTCAATTACACTTTGAACAGTAGTAATAGCTTCTTGTTCTAAATACCAACCATCTTTAACCTTAACAAGATATTTAGTTAAGCCAGAATACTTTTCTGTTAAATATGCTACTTGTTCGCTAGATAATTTAGTTTTTCTATTTGCAGAATCTTCTACTAATGAAAGGTCTTTTATACCGATAGAAGCAGTAATCGCTTCTTCGTACATTGCTTCTAATGCACGATTATAACCTTGTGTTTCAATAATGTTATTTTTTAATTGAGTTGCTAATGCATTTAGGGCAGTAGTAAGATTACCTACGCCTTTTTCGCCAGTAATGCCATAAGATTCCCAATCAAAATCGGTGAATTCTTGCATTAGATTGACTATTTCGGATGAAGATAAATCTTCAGATTTTAATGCGTTTTGAATCTTTTTGAGGGATTCTTGGTAATCATCAAGAACTTCTTTATTGATATTTAATATACGAAGTAATGTTTGCCCAAAATTATTTAAATCTTCTGATATTTGTAATGAGTCAAGAGAAATATTTTTAAATAAATCATCAAAAACTTTTTCTGAACCATCGATTAAATGAATATTTTCTTTTATTACAGTTTGTAATAACTTTATATTCTCTACAGCTTCATTTATACCTTTACCAGACTTTATAGCATTATCGTATTGTTCAATTGCATCTATGGCTTGTGAATAGAGAGTTCCTAAAGTATCATGATAAATGATTTGTTGTTTAGTATATTCATTGTACAAACTTTTATATGTATTTAATTCGTCAGTCCAAATATTTCTTGATTGCTCTGATATGTTTTCAAGTATTTTTGTAACATCAATATTATTGTCTTTTCCAAATTGTTCAATATCTAAATATAATTGTTTTAACGTCTTTTCTGCTTCTTCAACATTAGCAACTACTTTTATTCCGTATTCAATTGCAGAACGACCGCCACCAGTATATGTATTTTTAATAAGTTTTACATATTCATTATTATAATTTTCTATAAAATCTTTTAATCTTAAATCAATTCCAAATGGACTAGGTGTAAATATAGTATAAGTTCTTTCTTTTTCTAATTCTTTTTTTGCTTCATTAAATGTATCTAAATTCTTTGTTATAAAATCTTCAGCTCTTTGTTTAGATAAATTGTTTAAAATATTAACTTGTTCTTGATATTTACCATTTACTAAATCTAATCCTTCTGCTTCTAATTGATAAGATTTAATTAAATTTTGTTGAATGCTATATAATTGATCTTTTATACTTTTGGCTTCAGAAGTAGACAAATTACTATTGTTAAGTTGTTTATGTAATTCTTTATATTTCTGAATTTGACTTTCTATAGCTTCATTTTCTTGTTTAGATTCACTAACAACTTGTCTTGTAGTCGCAAGAATTTCATCTTTATTTTGTTTTAATTTGTTTGAAATTAATGAAAAAGCCGAATACGCTGTTGTTAATAAACCAATTGCAAAACCAATTGGATTTGCTTTAATAGCAGCTGTTAAACCAGTCCAAGCAGCCTTAAATGATAATGTCGCACCAGTAGCTGTATTTGTGGCTACAGTATTAGCAATAGTTGCTGCTGTTGCTTTAGCTAGTTCAGGTGGCAATTGTGCAGTTAGCAATATTTGTTCTATTTGCTCTTGATTTAAGCCTTTTACCGCATTTTCTAATGCTTTTGATGTTAAAACCGTTTCCATCTGTTTAGATGTTAATCCTGATAAAGCATTAGCTAGAGCAGTAGTATCTTTTGTTATATCGGTAGTTTTTATAGAATTTATTGCATTTCCTAGAGCAATTACAGAACTTGTAGAATTATTAATCCAATCTAAAAATGCAGAACTACCTTTAAAGATCGCAAGTCCACCTAAACCAATTAACGCTGTTTGTAAAATATTTAAATCATCTACAAGTTCAATAGCACCAGTACCAGCACTTATAAAAAATTTCAAAATATCAGAATCTATTATTTTAGCAACTGTCTGATTCCAGGTATTTGTTAATTTGTTTAATCTACCTTCTATAGAATCAGCTGTTTTTTTCGCTTCTTCAGCTGCACTTCCAGTAGCATTTTGATAATCATTTAAAACTTTTTCATAAAGCGACCAATTGCTTAATAGGGCATTTAATTCATTACTGCGATACTTACCACCCAATGCACTAAGTAAGTTAGCTTTACGTACATCGCCTTCAGATAATGAACTATAAATCTCTGCAAGTTCTCTCAATATTTGCATAGGATCACGCAAAGATAGAACACCATTACGTATTTCTTTAAGTTCAACACCTAATGCATTAGCAGCTTTTTCAACTTTACTAAAAGAATCTTCATCAATTATTTCTCCATTATCTAATTCTCCTTTAACCTGTTGAAGATTCATTAAAATTCCCTTGAACGCTCTACCCAATACACTTCCTTCAGATTGAGTTACAACCCCCATTGTTGTAATCGCTGCTGTTAATTCATCTATATCAACACCTGATGCCGCTGCTTGTGAACCAACAATTTTTGTAGCCTCTGCCAACTTACTTAAAGTAATTGCATTACGATTTGATACTTGATTTTGGGAATCGAGTACTGCATTTAATTTATTAACATCACCATTAAATTTATAAGCAGCATTGGTTGCAATGAGGTATTCATTAGCTAATTCAGCGGTCATATCACCAGCCGCCTGTGCAAGAATAGATAACTCTGCTAAGCCTTTTGCTACTGATTCATCGTATCCTGCACGACTCATTTCTTGCACACCAGCTAGATAAGCCTGTACCGAAACGCCATATTTATTAGCATAATCAAATGCCTCAATGCCAAGTTTCTTCAAATTTTCAGCACTTATTTCACTGGTTTTTGAAATTTCTGTAAGAAAAGTATCCACTTCTTTAATAGTGTTAATAGCTTGTCTAAAATTTCTCGCTACTCTCGATGTCAAATTACCTATTGTGTACCATTGTAAGAAAGCTGAAATATTTTCTTTTAATATTTGACTAAAACTAGAAGTCTCCATTCCAACTTCTTTCATTTCAGCTTTAAATCTATTCAAAGAAGCAGTAGCTTTGCTATAATCAACTTTATCACCAGTTTCTTGTGCTTTTAAAAAAGCATTTTGTACTTCATTTATTTCAGTAGCATAATTATTTAATGCTTCTGGCTTTAAAGAATTAAGATAAGCATTAAACGATTTTCTAGCAGCTTCAGCACGAATTTTTGTAATTTCCATGCTATTGTTTAATTTTTCATTTGCTTTTGACGTTTTTTCCAATTCAGAGTAATACTTGGCCATTGCTTCTAATTCAGGCGATTTAGTACCTATACTCTGGTATGCTTCTCTACGTAATTGTGTAAAATATTCTTGTTGTGTTTTTGCCGCTTCTTCAGCCTGCTTTGCTATTTCATTATAATAATCAGCCAATGCTTGAAGTTCTGGAGATTTTTGACCAATGCTTTGGTAAGCCTCTTTTCTTAATTCCGTATAAGCTTTTTTAGTTTCAGAAGCTTCTTTCTGCATTGTTTTATATACACTTCTTAATGCTGATTCTATATCTTTTACATTTATGTCAACATTAACACCAGCATCTTGAAACATTTCTTTCAATTTTGGTGCATATTCTTTTATAAATTTATCAACCGTTGTTTTAGTGGTAGATAAGTCTAAAACTGTATTTATTTTCGCTGGATCTTTTTCAAGCATCTGCTTTAATTTATTATAATCAGCCTTTATGCCTTCAGATTCTAATTTCGCTTGAAGCAATAATATAAATTGGTCATTCATAATGGTAATCACCCCTTTCATGAGCAAACAAAAAGCCCACTGAAAAGTAGGCTTATATACAAAAACAGTGACCTTATCATTTGATAAAATCGCTGTTTTATTAATCTATATTCAGTTTCAATGTGCTTTCAAATTAATTAATAATTTTGCGTCCATAACCAATTAAAGTGGTTTAATTATTAATCGGAATAATAATTCATTATATAAATGCATCATCAGCATCTGATTCTTCATTATTAATCACATAAATTTTTGTAGTTTCAGAACTCTCGTGTCCAAGTAACTTTCGAGCAACTTCAATAGATTTCTGCTCATATACAACAATATTGGTGGCTCGTGACTCTCTAAACAGATGCGGATGCATACGTCTACCTATTATTTTTTCAAATATATTTGTACACCAATTATTAAACGTGGTTTCATTTAATTGATTACATTTACCATTCTTAGTTTTTCTCACAAACACATAAGGACAATCATCTTCACCACGAACCTCTAACCACTTTATTATTGCGTCCATAGCATCTTGACCAAATTGCAATTGCCTTACCTTACCAACAGTGCCATGTCCTTTACAACGAATGTCATGTGTTTTATATGATATAACTTCCATTTCACTTTCTTTTCCATTTTCGTCCTTTATTTTTATCATTTTCTTTTTTGGTTTATAATTAATTACTTCTTTTAAAAGCTGCACAGCTTCTGCTCTCCGACAACCCGTTGAATAAGAAAATTTAACGTAAGCTAATTTTTGCCAATCTCCACGTTTTTCAAGTTCATCACATAACAACTGATATTCTTCTGGATTTAATGGCTCTTTTTTATGTACATCGCCTGTCTTGGGTACTTGAATATTTTTAGTTACATAATTACGAAAAGTAGGATATTCATCTTCATAATATAACATAATATATTGATTAAATGCACTTACAGGAGAACGTTTAATTTTCAAAGACCTTTCGGACAAACCCCTTCTAATTAAAGAGTTTTGATAAAACATAAAATCCCTACTTTTAATTTCAGTACATTTTTTATCTCCTAAATGTTCTTTTACCCAATAAAAAAATATTCTTAATGAAGAAGTATACGTTTTTATACTGTCTGGACTTAAATGAGTTGAATTTTGTAAAAATTCTTCAACCATTTGTCTATTAAATGGATTAACTGTAGCCCACATTTCATCGGTAATTGCATCTTGATGTGGAGCAGTTCTTCCCTTTCCCATATAATTTCACTTCCTTTCTTTTCACATAAGAAAAATGCAAGTGGCTATGACACACACTTGCACTACTGAATTTACACAACAAAAAAGCATCCATAATAGGATGCCTTAATACCACCAAAGTTCATAATTAATTATTTACATATTACAAAAGATATTTTTAAATCGTCACAATAAATAGTAACAATCTTATTAATGTAATCTTCTGATATGGTAATTTTTTTAATATCATATTTATTGATTTCTAAACAAAAATCATTGATATCTTCAAACATTATGTGCTCACCATTGTCAGTTATTAACAATAACTCTGTACCAACTTCCCATTTACTATACTTACATTCACATATTACATAAATGTACTTGTCTTGTGCATGAGTATATTCAAATAACTGGAATATTTCATTAGAATTAATTTGTGCAAGCATTTTAATATCCTCCTGTAAAATTAAATTTACAAAAAATGCTTGCAAATTGTATCACTAATGTATATAATAGTGGCGTATAAATAGTATAATGTAAAAAGTTGAACTTCTCCACCTTACGCTTCGCTTAGAAGGTGGAGATTCTCACTTCATCAGCCTCGTAACCTACTACCTCCACGAGCCTCACATCGGGTCGTTCCAACCCTAGTTTATATTAAGCCGTTAAGCCTAATTCCTTTAATCCTTGATTGAGTATATTTATTGCAGCATTATTATCTCTATCATGTTTACTACCACATTCAGGACATACCCATTTTCTTACATTTAAGTCTTTTGTGTCTACATTTTTATACCCACAAACATTACATGTTTGACTTGAAGCATAGAATCTATTTATCTTATAATATATCCTTCCATACCAATTTGCTTTATACTCAATCATCCTACAAAATTCAGACCAAGAAACATCATTTATTGCTTTTGCTAATCTATGATTCTGAACCATACCTTTTACATTCAAATCTTCACTTATAATCAGTTGGTTTTCCTGAATTATACGTGTAGATAATTTCTGTAAAAAGTCAGTTCTTATATT